>Ga0126383_10000238_pt1 | contig 28936 bp, 27 predicted proteins | sample PanSoiMetPlot_35_FD_96882 | JGI IMG/M metagenome (GOLD analysis project Ga0126383, IMG submission 96882) | Tropical forest soil microbial communities from Panama - MetaG Plot_35 | ecosystem: Environmental > Terrestrial > Soil > Tropical forest > Bulk soil | place: Panama | collected 2016-02-17 | reverse complement strand
GTGCGCTCAGTGCGGCCGTGCTGCAGCTCGGAAATGTGCAGCAGGCCCTCCACGCCCGGCAGGATTTCGACGAACGCGCCGAAGGCGGTGGTGCTCTTCACGGTGCCCTCGTAGATCTTGCCGACTTCCGGCGTTTGGATCATGCCCGCGATGATGTCGCGCGCCTGCTCGCCACCTGCCCCGACCGACGAGATCGTCACCATCCCCGAATCGTCGACGTTGATCTCGGCTCCGGTCTGCTCCTGGATCGCCCGAATCGTCTTCCCCTTCGGGCCGATCAGGTCGCCGATCTTGTCCGGCGGGATCTGGATCGTGAGGATGCGCGGCGCGTACTTGGACAGCTCGGCCCGCGGCTTGGGCAGCACGCGCTCCATGATGTCGAGGATGTGGAGGCGCGCGCGTTTCGCCTTGTCCAGCGCTTCAGTGAGGATCTGGAAGTCGAGCCCCTCGATCTTGATGTCCATCTGGATCGAGGTCACGCCTTCTCGAGTCCCCGCGACCTTGAAGTCCATGTCGCCGAGGTGGTCCTCGGTACCCAGGATATCGGTGAGCACCGCGACACGCGAGCCTTCCTTGATCAACCCCATCGCGACGCCGGCGCAGGGCGACTTCACTGGGACGCCAGCGTCGAACAGCGCCAGCGAGCCCCCGCACACCGTCGCCATCGACGAGGAGCCGTTGGACTCGAGGATGTCGGAGACAATGCGGATCGTATATGGGAAGGTTTCGTAGGGCGGCAGGATCGCCTGGATCGCCCGCTCGGCGAGCGCGCCGTGCCCCACTTCGCGGCGCGACGTGCCGCGCACCATCTTCACTTCGCCGGTCGAGAACGGCGGGAAGTTGTAGTGCAGCATGAACGACTTGGTCGTCTCCTGCGCCACGTCGATCGAATCGATGCGCTGCTCGTCCCGCGTCGTGCCGAGCGTCGCCGACACCAGGGCCTGCGTCTGGCCGCGGGTGAACAGCGCCGATCCGTGCGTGCGCGGCAGCACCCCGACTTCGCAGGTGATCGGCCGCACCGTGTCGAGATCGCGCCCGTCGACCCGCTCACCGCGGGACAGCACCTGCTCCCGCATCGTGCGGTACTCGATGTCCTCGAGTACTGCCGCCACGTCCTTCACGTTGTCCGGGAAATCGGCGGCCAGCTGCTCCTGCACGGTACTCTTGAGCGCCGATAGCGCCTGGGCCCGCTCGGCCTTTTCAGGCAGGTTCAGCGCCTCGGCGACGCGCTGCTCCGCCAGGGCCTTTACCCGATCGACCAGCTCCGCGGGCGACTCCACCTTGGTCCAATCCATCTTGGGCTGGCCCTTTTCGGCGACCAGCTCCTGCTCCGCGTCGAGCAACTCGCGGATGCCCTTCTGAGCGACTTCGAGCGCCTTGATGATCTCGGTCTCGGTCAGCTCCAGGGCGCCGCCCTCGACCATGACGATCGAGTCGCGTGAGCCGGAGACGATCATGTCGAGATCCGAGAACTCGAGCTGCTGGAAGGTCGGGTTGAGGATCCACGCTCCCTCGACGCGCCCCACGCGCACCGCGGCGATGGGCCCGTTCCAGGGCACCTTCGACATCGCGAGCGCCGCCGAAGCCGCCGTCACGCCCAGCACGTCGGCGTCATTCTCCTGGTCGGCGGAGAGAACGTAGATGAAGACCTGAATCTCGTTCTTGAACCCCTCGGGAAAGAGCGGCCGGATCGAGCGATCGCAGACGCGGGCCGAGAGAATCTCCTCGTCCGACGGCCTCCCCTCGCGCTTCAGAAAGCCGCCCGGGATCTTGCCGGCGGCGTAGCTCTTCTCGCGGTATTCGACGGTGAGGGGAAAGAACGGGAGGGGGGAGACGTTATCGGACACGGTCACGGCGGCCAGGACCACTGTTTCGCCGTACTGCACCAGACACGATCCGGCGGCCTGCTTGGCGAGACGACCCGACTCGAGCCGCAGCGCGCGGCCGGCAAACTCACGTTCGACGTGCTTCACATGGTGACCTGTCTAGAGCACCTGATAATACGCCGCGCGCCCCGGTGCTCTTCCGGGGCGCGTTGCGCGACGCGTGCGATCATTAGTGGCGGAGACCCAGCTCTTCGATGAGCTGCCGATACTTTACGAGATCGGTCCGCTTCAGGTACTCCAACAGGCGGCGGCGCTTCGACACGAGCTTCAACAGCCCGCGCTGCCCGTGGAAATCCTTGGCGTGCACTCGAAAGTGGTCGGTGAGATGGTTGATCCGCTCGGTGAGCAGCGCGACCTGAACCCGGCTCGATCCGGTGTCCCGGTCGTGCAGCCCGTACTTCCTGACCGGCGTGGTCTTCTCGTCCATGCGTCGACATTCCCTAATTGATGTTAGCACAGTAAGTTAGACCGCACACGCACGAATGTAAAGGCCGCCTCAAACGTGACTGTCCCGCTCACTACAGACCTCGTCGGCAAGACTTTGGGCTCGCACCAGCTGGAAAGCCTGCTGGGCCAAGGCGGGTTTGCATGGGTTTTCCTGGGACGCGAACCCGGCGGCGCGCCCGCGGCCGTCAAAGTGCTCAAACCTCGCTACGCCGGCGATCCCCAGTTCGAGAGCCGGTTTCGCAACGAAGCCCAGATGGCGGCAAAGCTGGAACACCCCAACATCATCCGCATCCGCTCGGTTGGAAAAGACGGGCGCAACGTCTTTTATACGATGGACTACTGTCCCGACAGCCTGGGCGCGCGGCTGGCCCGCGAGGGTCCGTTGTCCGAAGCGACGGTGTTGCCGATCGCCAAAGATGTGGTCGCCGCGCTCGGGTTCGCCCATGGCAAAGGGATCATCCACCGCGACATCAAACCCGACAACGTGCTGCTGCGCGAGGACGGGCGTGCGGTGCTGACCGACTTCGGGATCGCGCGCGCCGTCTCGGGCTACGCCGCGTCGACCGGACACAACATGACGATCGGCACGCCGCAGTATTTGTCTCCCGAACAGGCGCAGGGACGGGAGCTCGATCAACGCGTCGACTTTTACGCGCTCGGCGTCACGCTGTACAAGGCGGTCACGGGGGAAGTGCCGTTTAACGCCACCGACTGGTTCGAGCTGGCGCGGATGCACGTCGAAGACCCGCCGCCGTCGCTTCGCAAGAAGCGCCCCGAGATCTCCAAGCGGTTCGAGCGCGTGGTCGTGAAATGCCTGGCCAAGCACCCCGACGACCGCTACCCGAGCGCGGTGGAGCTGCTCGCCGATCTGGAAGCAGTCGGCAACGAGGGGCGTCCGACCGACAACATCGGGACGGCCCCGACGACGAGCGTCGAATTTCGGGCGGTCAAGGCGCGGACCGCCACGAAGGACCGGGCTCCCGTCGTCATTTTCGTCATTCTGGGGGTACTGCTGATCGCTGCGATCGCGGTCGTGATCAGGTTGATGCGCTGAAGAGCCGCCGCACCCTGCCGATCAAGCGCGACCAGAAGCCGGACTCCCTTCCCGCGGCGTCCGCGGATCCCGCCGTCCTCCACCCCGCCAGAGCATCGGCCGCCGCCTCTTTCAGCGACGTCTCGAACGTGTCGGGAAACGGCCGTTCCGCCAGCTGAATGTCGAACCCCGCTCCGGACTCGGTGCGCGCCAGTCGCGCGACGCCCGGCGCCGCGCGCTCGATCACTTCCATCACCGGGCGCAGCGCCGCCCGGTGCTGCGCGTCCGGGGAGCGGTAGTACTCGACGGCAATGGCGGGGACGAGCCGCACCGCGGGCACCCGGCCCGCCACGTAAGCGGCCAGCAGGTCTCTAGCGGCGGAAGAGGCCGATGACATCGTTCGTGATGGCGAACAGCATCACCGCCCCAACGACGATCAGGCCGGCATTCGTCAGCCGGATGCGCAACTCGCGCGACAATGGCCGGCGACGGACCGCTTCCGCCAGGAGCAACATCAGGCCGCCGCCGTCGAGCACCGGGATCGGGAGCAGGTTGAGAATGGCGAGATTGATCGACAGCAGCGCCATCAGCTCGATCAGAGCCACGGGGCTCTGCTGGGCCGCCTGCCCGGCGACCTGGCCGATGCGAATCGGTCCGCCCAGCTCCCGAAGCGGCAGCTGTCCCGTGATCAATCCCTCCAGGGCCGCGAGCACCTGGCCCGCCACATGCGCGGTCTGACGGCCACCCTCCACGACGGCGCCGGGAAAGCCGAAATGCTGGTGGATCACCGGCGGGACGTACGTCACGCCGAGGTAGCCGGCTTCGACATTCTTGTGGGTGTGTGGGTCTTCGGTCGCCTGTTTGGTCGGTGTGACGACGGTCGTCACCCCGGCGCCGTCCCGGAGTAGGCCGACCGTCAGCTCCTTTCCGACGCTGGCGCGAATGATCCGTGTGAATTGACTCCACGAGACGATCGAGTCACTGTTGACGAGCACGACCCGGTCGCCGGCGTGAAAGCCTGCCCGCGCCGCCGGTCCGCCGGCGACGACGTCATGGATGTCGGCAGGAAGGGACTGGTCGATGGCGCTTGCCAGTGCCGTTCGGCTCGCTTCATCCATCGCAACGGTGAGCGTGAGCGGCGCGCGACCCGCGATTCCGACCTGGATGGGTGGCGGCGTCGTCAGCAGCCGCTCCAGCATATCCTCCCACGTCGTCACGGTCGCTCCGTTGACCGAGGTAATCCGGTCGCCGCGGTGCAACGAGGCCAGGGCCTCGGCGCCACGGGGCAGCGCTGACGCCCACACGCTATCGATCTGCGTCGTCGGCGTCCGGGTGACCCCGACGGTCCCGGCAAGCACCGTGTACACGAAGATGGCAAAGAGCGCGTTCATCGTCACCCCGGCCACCAGAATGATGCCGCGTGCCCAGCGCGGGCGTTTCTCGAACACGCGCTCGGGATCGATCGGCACGGTGGCCGCGCCGCCTTCGAGCGCCTGGGTCGTGCCTTCCTCTTCGAGCGTCGCCATCGCGACGTAGCCGCCGATCGGCAACCACGAGATGCCGTATTCCGTCTCGCCGCGCTTGAAGGTCAGGCGCTGGATGGCCGGCCCGATGCCGAGCGAGAACCGCAACACCTGGACGCCGAGCGCCTTCGCGGCGATGAAATGACCCAGCTCGTGCACGAAGATCAGCACGCCGACGACCACGATGAAGGCGACGACGGATAGCAGGCCACCGCTCAGCATGCGGCCTCCCGCGCCTGGCGCCGCGCCGCCCGATCGGCCTCGAGCACCGCATCGAGCGAGGTGGCGGGGTGATGTTCCGCAACCGTCATCACATGCTCGATGATCTCCGCGATCCGCCCGAAGCGGATCGCGCCGGAGAGAAACAGCTCGACCGCAGCTTCGTTTGCGGCGTTGAACGTCGCGGGGCTCGTCCCGCCGGCGATTCCCGCCGCTCGCCCCAGGGCGTAGGCGGGGAATCGCTCCGCAACCACCGGCTCGAAGGTCAACGCGCCGGCGGCAAGCGCGTCGAACCGCCGCGGCCCGGTGTCGGCGACCCGCTCGGGATGCGTCAAGGCGTAGAGAATCGGAAGCTCCATGTTGGGGAATCCGAGCTGGGCGAGCACCGAGCCGTCCACCAGCTCCACGAACGCGTGCACCACCGACTGCGGGTGGACTACGACGTCCACCTGGGGAAACCCGAGGCCGAAGAGAAAGTGCGCTTCGATCACCTCGAGCGCCTTGTTCACGAGCGTCGCGGAATCGACGGTGATCTTGCGCCCCATCTTCCACGTCGGGTGCTGCAACGCCTCCGCGACGCTCGCCTGCGCGATGCGCGCCGGCTCCCAGGTGCGGAACGGTCCGCCCGACGCGGTCAGCACGAGCCGCGATACATCCGCCGTGCTCCTCCCCGCCAGGCACTGCAGCACCGCACTGTGCTCTGAATCGACCGGGACGATTTCTCCGCCCCCGGCTCGCGCGGCGGCGGTGACCAGCTCACCCGCCATCACCAGCGTCTCTTTGTTGGCGAGCGCCACGCGCTTTCCCGCCCGGAGCGCCGCCAGCGTCGCCTCGAGACCCGCGGCGCCGACGATGCCGTTCACGACGATCGCCACGTCGGGATGCGTCGCCGCCTCCACGAGGCAGCCGGGCCCGTGCCCCGCTACGGGACCGCGCTGCGCGGCGCCGTTGACCATCCCTACATACACCGGGCGCCATGCATTCGCCTGCGCCTGCAGCAGCTCGGCATTGGAGTGTGCCGTCAGGGCGACCACCGTGAACCGGTCCCGGTGCCGCTCCAACACAGCGAGCGTCGAACGCCCGATCGATCCCGTCGAGCCGAGCACGGCGATCCCGAGGCTCATACGAGGCCGAATAGCCGGAACAAGCCGGCCGAAACGGGGAGCACGAAGTACAGTGAGTCGAGGCGGTCGAGCACCCCGCCGTGACCCGGAATCAGGTTGGAGGAATCTTTGACCTGCACTTCCCGCTTGAACAGCGATTCCGCGACGTCACCCACCTGGGCGACGAGGCCGACCGCCGCGCCCACGAGCACCAGCCGGCCGGCGTCGAGCGGCAGCCCGACGCGCGGCAGCACCCACCCACCCAGCAGAACCGCGGCGACCACCGCCGCGAGGAAACCGCCGATCGCCCCAGCCCACGTCTTGTTCGGTGACAGTACCGGCGCGAGCTTCGGCCCGCCGATGGCGTTTCCCGCCGCCATCGCCGCGGTGTCGCAGATCCACGTGAGTGCGAGCGGCAGCAGGACGAGCGACGCCAGCGGCCAGCTCTTCACGCCGGCGTTGGCTCCGTGGCGGATGGCGATCAGAAACGACGGCAAAGCGGACGCGTACAGCGCGCCGAACGTGGTGACGGAAACCGCCACCAGCGGACGCCGCCCGGGCCCGCGCCGCATCGCCGCCACGAGCAGTACGAGCAGCCACAATGCGCCGGCGTAGATCGTCGGCTCGGCCCAGCGCGATTCGGAGCCTTTCACCCAGTAGGTCGCGAGCGGAATCGCCGCCGCCGCGGCGAGGCCCATCCCGTCGAGGGCGTCGATGCCCTGGCGGCGGGCCAGCCCGTACACTTCCCGCGCCCCGAGCACGCCGAGCAACGCCAGCACGCCGGCGAGCGGCCAGCCCCCCCACCAGACGAGACCGACCGCCAGCGGAATCGCCACCACCGCGAAGGCGATCCGCTGCACGAGATTGCGGCTCATCGTGCCGGCACCGCGCCAAAGCGCCGCTCGCGCCGCTGATAATCGAGGATCGCTTCGAACAGCGTCTGCCGCGTGAAGTCCGGCCACAGCACCGGCGTGATGTACAGCTCCGTATAGGCCAGCTGCCAGAGCAGAAAGTTCGAAATACGCTGCTCCCCCGAGGTGCGGATCAGGAGATCGGGATCGCCCCAGGGAGCGGTATAGAGGTGGGCCGCGAGCGCCTGCTCGTCGATGCCCTCGAGGCTGCGCGTGCCACGCAGCACTTCCTCGGCGAGGAGACGGGCGGCACGGGCGATTTCGGCGCGCGACGAATACGAAATGCACAGGTTCACGGCGAGGCGCGTGCCGTTGCGCGTCTCGTGCTCGACCCGCTCGACCGCGGCGCGTCCCGAGTCGCTGAGCCGCGTCTTGTCGCCCAGCACCGAGACCTTCACGCCCTGCCCCACGAGCTCGGCGATCTCCTTGCCCACGTACTCCTCCAGGAGATCCATCAGGGCGGAGATCTCGCTCGCCGGGCGTTTCCAGTTCTCTTCCGAGAAGGCGAACAAGGTGAGCACGTCGAGCCCGACTTCGATGGCGCCCTCGAGCGCCTCGCGCACCGCTTTCATGCCGGCGCGATGTCCGAGCGAGCGCGGCAGGTGCCGCCCCCGGGCCCAGCGGCCGTTTCCGTCCATGATGATGGCGACATGCCTCGGCACGGCGCCGTTCAGCCGGATTTGCGACAGCAGGTCGTCGGCCATCAGACTTCCATGATCTCGGCCTCTTTCCCCTTCACCGCCTCTTCGACCAGCTTGAGATGATCGTCGTGCAGCTTCTGCACGTCCTTTTCACTGTGTTTCTTCTCGTCTTCGGAGACGTGCTCCGCCTTCTTGATGCGGGCAATCGCCTCGGTGCGGGCGTGGCGAATCGCCACGCGCCCCTCCTCGGCGAACTTGTGGATCACTTTGACCAACTCCCTGCGGCGCTCTTCGTTCAGCGGGGGCAGCGGGATGCGGATGATGTTGCCGTCGTTGGCAGGGTTGAGTCCCAGATCGGAGGACTGGATCGCCTTTTCGACCGCCTTCAAGAGCGACTTGTCCCACGGCTGCACCGTGAGGAGCTTGGGTTCCGGCGCCGCGACGCTGGCCACCTGATTGAGCGGCATCTCGCTGCCGTAGGCATCGACCCGCACCAGGTCGAGCAACGACGTCGTGGCCTTGCCGGTCCGCACGGTGGAGAACTCCCGGCGTACCGCTTCCACCGCCTTGTCCATCGCCTGCTTCGCCTGTTTGAGATGGTCCGCGAGAGTCATTGGACGATGGTGCCGACGCGCTCTCCGGCCAGCACCCTGGCCGTCGCGCCGGGCTGGTTGATGTTGAACACCACGATCGGCAACCGGTTTTCCTTGCACAGCCCGAAGGCGTTGGCGTCCATCACGGCGTAGCCCTTCACCAGCGCCTGCTGGAAGGTCAGCTCGGCGATGAATTTGGCCTTCGGGTCCTTTTTCGGGTCTGCCGTGTAGATGCCGTCCACATTCGTCGCCTTCAGGATCACGCGGGACTCCATCTCCAGGGCGCGCAGCACCGCCGCCGTGTCCGTCGAAAAATACGGGTTCCCCGTTCCTCCGGCGAAGATGACGATGCGTCCCTTCTCCAAATGCCGCACGGCGCAGCGCCGGATGTAGGGCTCCGCCAGCTCCTCCATCCTGATGGCGCTCATGACGCGCGTGTTGAGCCCCTTCTTCTCGAGAATATCCTGCAGCGCCAGGGCATTGATGACCGTGGCGAGCATTCCCATGTAGTCCGCCGAAACCCGGTCCATCCCCTTGTCGCTCGCGGTCGCGCCGCGGACGATGTTGCCCCCGCCCACGACGAGTCCGAGCTGCACGCCGGACGCGGCGACCTGCTGCAGCTCGTCCGCCAGCCGGTCGACGACCGTGAAATCGATGCCCGACCCGAGCGACCCCGCGAGCGCCTCTCCGGAAATCTTGAGCAGCGCTCGGGGGTACGCGAGCTGCGCCACTCAGGCGCCCCCGAGCTCGAAGCGCGCGAAGCGGCGCACGTCGATTTTCTCGCCCGTCTTGGCGGCGAGGGCACGCACCAGGTCACCGACGGTCTGCTTGTCGTCCTTGATGAACTTCTGCTCCAGCAGGACGCTCTCCTCGTAAAACTTCTTCAGCATGCCGTCCACGATCTTGCCGCGGATGTTCTCCGGCTTCTTCTGCTCGGCGACCTGCGCTTCGTAGATGCGGCGCTCGCGCTCGACCACCTCGGCCGGGAGGTCCTCGATCTTGACCGCCGTGGGCTTGGCCGACGCGATCTGCAGCGCGACGTCTTTCGCCAGCTGCTTGAAGTCGTCGGTCCGGGCCACGAAGTCGGTCTCGCAGTTCAGCTCTACCAGCACCGCGACCTTGCCGTTGAAGTGCACGTAGGCCTCGATCAGACCTTCGCTGGCCGACTTGGCGGCGCGCTTCTCGGCCTTCCCGGCGTACTTCACGCGCAGGATCTCTTCGGCCTTGGCCATGTCGCCGCCCGCCTCCTCGAGCGCCTTCTTGCAATCCATCATGCCGGCTCCCGTTTTGGCCCTGAGCTCGGCAACCAGCTTCGCGGGAATCTCTTTCACGGTCGTCACCTTTCGTCACTCCTCATAAGAACGCCGCCCTCGCGAGACCTGTCGGCTCGCAGGGCGGCGGCTGTTGATCGACTGCCGGGCGGTTCCCCTGGCCGTCTGGTTAGGGCTCGCTCCCGGTGGCCGGCTCCGCCGCAGCCGGCGTTTCCTCTGCCTTGAGACGCGCTGCGATCGCTTCCGGCTTGGGGCGCCGTTTGCGCCGCGCTGGCCGCTTCTTGCGATCGCCTTCCGCTTCCGTTTCGACTCCCGTCTCGGTGGAGTACGTCACCGCCTCCGCATCGTCCGACGGCTCCCGCAGCGGCTGCTGGTGGCGCGCCTCGGCGATCACGTCGGCGATCGCCGCCGTCACAAGGGAGACTGCCCGGATCGCGTCGTCGTTGCCGGGGATCGGCACGGTGATCAAATCGGGATCGGCGTTGGTATCGACGATCGCCACCACCGGAATCCCGAGCTTGTTCGCCTCCGCAACCGCAATGCGCTCTTTCTTGGCATCCACCACGAAGAGCGCGCCCGGCAGCCGGTTCATCTGCTTGATCCCCGAAAGATTCTTCTCGAGCTTCACGCGCTCGCGGTCGAGCAGCAGCTGCTCCTTCTTCGTGTAGTGCTCGAACTCGCCCTCGGCCGCTCCCTGCTCCAGCTCTTTCAGCCGCTTGATCTGCCGTTTGATCGTCTGGAAGTTGGTCAGCGTGCCGCCGAGCCACCGCTCGGTGACCCAGAACCCGCCCGCCCGCTGCGCTTCGCCCTGAATGATCAGCTTGAGCTGTTTCTTGGTGCAGACGAACAGCACACCCTCGCCGCGCAGCACGATCTCACGCAGCTTCTCCTGCGCTTCCTGTATCTGCCGCAGCGTCTTCTGGAGATCGATGATGTAGATACCGGAGCGCTCGGCGAAAATGAACCGGCGCATCTTCGGATTCCACCGGCGCGTCTGATGCCCGAAATGGACCCCGGCTTCCAACAGCTCCTGCAACTGAGGCTGCGTCATGCACTCCCTTTCTTGGGTTTTCGTCCGCCGTCGCTGTCATCTTCGAAGCCACCCTGCCGCGCAGGGACCCAGCATCGAATCGAGCGACGTGTGTGTTTGGGTGCTGCGTTGTGGGTCATGCGTTCCGGGTAACTACCCAAAACCCAAGACCCACAACCCATGACCTTTACCGCTTGCTAAACTGGAACCGCTTGCGCGCTCCCGCCCGCCCCGGCTTCTTCCGCTCGACCGCCCGCGGATCGCGCGTCAACAGACCCTGCTCGCGCAGCTTCTTGCGGTGCCGCTCGTCGGCGAGACAGAGTGCTCGCGCGATACCCATGCGCATCGCCCCCGCCTGCCCCGTCACGCCGCCGCCCCGGCAAATCCCCTTCACATCGAACGCCCCGAGCGTGTCGGTCGCCGTAAACGGTTGCTGGATGTGCGACACCAGCGACGCGCGCGGGAAGAAATCCCCGAGCGTGCGGCCGTTGATGTTCCACTTTCCCGATCCGGGCGTCAGGTACACGCGCGCGACGCTCTCCTTGCGGCGTCCCACGGCGTGCCAGCGCAGCTCCGGCGTGATCGTCGTCATTGAGCCTCCCCAAGCGGGAGCGGTTGCGGCTGCTGCGCCGCGTGCGGATGCGTCGGTCCCGCGTACACCTTCAGCATCTGTTTGACGTGCTGGCGGGACAGCGTCGTTTTGGGAAGCATCCCCCAGACCGCCCGCTCGATGACCCGCTCCGGACGCCGGTCGAGCACATTCTTCACCGGCGTGAACCGCTCGTGCCCCATGTAACCGGTGTGCCGGAAGTAGCGCTTCTGCTCCACCTTGCGACCGGTCAACTTCACCTGCTCGGCGTTGATGACGATCACCCCGTCACCGCCGTTCAGATGCGGCGTGAACGTCGGCTTGTGCTTGCCGCGCAGCACCTGAGCCACGCGACTCGCCAGCCGGCCGAGCGGCTGCCCGCTCGCGTCGACGACCCACCACTGGCGCGTCACATCTTCTTTGCGCAGCGAAAAGGTTTTCATCATAGCCTTGAACTATACCCAGCACTCTAAGCCGCTGTCAACTTGGAGGTTGGACCCTCCCTCTTGCCGGGACGGGCGGAACACAACAAGATGGCCCCCTCTCACTCGTGCGGGAATGTCAGCTCATGTGGCCGTTTTCGAAGAAGCGGGTGGTCGAGACTCGCGACCAGACGTTTACCGATCAGCGCATCGAGCTCGACGGCAAGCTCTTTGTCCGCTGCACGTTCGTGCGCTGTATCCTGGTCTATAGCGGCGGCGACGGGGGCGGGATCTCGGGCTGCACCATCAACAACTGCGTCTGGAAGCTCGAAGGTGCCGCGGCCAATACCGTCGGGTTCATGGCGGCCATGTACCATTCGGGCGAGAGCGGCCGCGACCTCATCGAGGGCACCATCAAGAACATCCGGGAGATCGCGTAGCCGGGTCTACCCCTGCGGCTCCGCCAGCGTGTCGGCGAGAGTGACGAGGAGGGCCCCGCGCTCCACGGCCGCTCCCCGCTTTACATGAATCTTCGCCACCCGCCCCTCCCGCGGGGCGCGCAGCTCGTTTTCCATTTTCATCGCTTCGACGACGATCAGCGGCGCACCCTGCGCGACGCGCTGTCCCTCGTGTACCTCGACGCGAACCACCAGTCCCGGCATCGGCGCCCGCACGACGCCGCCTCCCGGCCGCCCCTCGCGCCGTGAGGTGAGCGCCTGAATCCCGCGCGTCCGTTCGTCGACCGCTTCCACCTCGACCCGCTCTCCGACGGCGCCCAGCGCCCAACGCGGGCCGCCCCCGTCGCCGACGCCCGTCAACGCCTGTGCCGCCACGGTCCAGGACTGGCCGGAGAGCAACAGGTGATAGAGCTGCGTCCCGGGAACAGGGGCGAGGTGCGCCTCGTGCGGCTCTCCGTTCACGAGGACTCGGGCCCCATCGACTTCGATTTCCACGATCTTCGGCGAGGCGCCGATCCGCACGAAATACTTCATCCCACGCGCTCCAGGTGGGCCAGCGTCTCCACCTGCGCCGTCTGCGGACCGGCGTCGAACACGTGGAGCGCGCGCAGCTCGTAGTTCACGCTCATGCGATGCAGGTCACGGGCGAGGGTGGCGGGGTCGCGCGCCACGTACACAAGACGCGCGACGGGGTCGCTGGTGAGGCGCAGCGCCACGTCCCAGTGCAACCCCGCTGGTGGGGGCCGCACCACCACCGCCTGGGGATCGGGGAGACCGGGCAGCACATCCTCCACCCGTCCTGCGACGATCCGGACGCGATCTCCCCGGGAAGCGAGCTCGGGCCGGCGGCGCGCCCACCCGACGGCCTGCTCGTCGCTATCCACGCTCACGACACTCGCCTCGCGCGCAGCAAGGCGCGCCGCGGTGTCGCCGATCCCCCCATACAGGTCCCATACGACGTTCCCCTGCACCGCGCCCAGGCATTCCACCGCCGCGTCGCGCACCAGGCGATCCATCGCCGGGTGGTCGGCTTCGAAGCCGACGGGCGGGAAGCCGGTCGCCGGACCGGCGACGATCCGGGCCGCTCCGTCGACGGGGTGCCACCAGCAGATCACGCTCGCGCCATCCTGCAGCGCGTCCCGGAGTCGATCTGCCGTGCGCCACGGCTCCCCCGACGACTCGACGATCACGTGGCGTGCCCCTTCGCGATCGAGACGCAGGGTCAACCGCAGCGTGCTCTCGGGAAGCAAATCGAGATGGCCCTCCAGCGCATGCCACAGCACGACGAGGCGCTCGTCCGTGATGTGGCAGTCGACCAGACGGAACACCGCTTCCGCCCGGTCGTAACGGGCGAACCCGAACCCTGTGCTGCGGCCGGCGGTCCGGGTCAGGGCGATGCGCGTGCGGTAGCGCCACTGTTGACTCGCCGCGACGACCGTCGGCTCCGGCACGGCGATCTTGCCGATGCGCCGCAGCGTATCGAGCACGATATCGCGCTTCGCGTCGAGCTGAGCGGTGTACGCGAGGTGTTGCAGCTGGCAGCCGGCGCAGCGATCGCTGTCGTAATGCGGGCACGGAGCGACCACCCGCGTCGCCGCGGCGGCGACGATCTCCGCCACCTCCCCGCGCGCGTAGCGCTTGTGCATGCGAACGCTCTGCGGTCGCAGCCGCACCCGCTCCCCCGGCGCCGTGCGGGGCACGAATACCGCGCGCCCGTCCGCCAGGCGCCCCACCCCGTCGCCGCCCGTGGCGATCCCCGAAACCGACACCACCTCATCCATCGCGCAGCCCTTCCTGCCGGGCGGCGCGCAGCCAGGACGTCTCCTGCCTCGCTCCGGCCGCGGCCGGATGGTCGGCATCCCCGTTGGTCGGGACACCCGCCGGCGCGGGCCCCGTGCGGCGCTCCTCGGCCAGCAGCGCCGCCACGACCGCGATCGGGACCACGAGCGGGCTGCTGACGGGCTCGGTGAGCAGGCGCGGCGTGGCCCGCTCGACGTAAGCGATATCCACCTCGCCGCGGCGAAATTCCGGATCGTCGAGCACGCGCAGATGAAAAACCTGCGATGTCGGAACACCGACGATGACCAGCTCGCGCAGGGCGCGCCGCATGCGCTGGATTGCGACCTCGCGGGTCTCGCCCCATACGATCAGCTTCGCCAGCAACGGATCGTAGTAGAGTGTGATTTCGTTGCCGGGCTCGATGCCGCCGTCCCACCGGACGCCCGGCCCGCCGGGGACGCGCAGGTACTGCACCACTCCGGTGGCCGGCAGGAACCCGCTGAACGGATCCTCGGCGGTGATGCGGCATTCGAGGGCATGACCGCGAGGCTGCAGCAGCCCCGAAGCGACGCGCATCGGCTGCCCTGCCGCGATGCGCAGCTGCTCGCGGACCAGGTCGACGCCGTACACCAGCTCGGTGACGGGATGCTCGACCTGGATGCGGGTGTTCATTTCGAGGAAGTAGAACTCGCCGTCGGGAGTGAGCAGAAACTCCACCGTCCCCGCGCCGAGGTATCCCACCGCGGTCGCGGCGGCGGCGGCCGCCTCGCCCATGCGGCGGCGCAGGCCCGGCGTCACCACGACCGACGGGGCCTCTTCGATGAGCTTCTGGTGGCGCCGCTGAATACTGCACTCGCGCTCCCCGAGCGACACCACCCGGCCGTGCCCGTCGGCGAGCACCTGAATCTCGATGTGGCGCGGCCGCTCCACGAAGCGCTCGAGATAGATGTTGCCGTCGCCGAACGCCTTGCGCGCTTCGCTCTGCGCCGCTTGAAACGCCCCGCGCATCTCGTCCGGAGCGCGCACGACGCGCATCCCTTTCCCGCCGCCGCCCGCTGCGGCTTTCACCAGGACGGGGTAACCCAGCACCTTCGCCTCCCGCTCCGCATCGGCTGCGTCCGCCAGATTGCGGGTCAGCCCGGGGACCACGGGCACGCCGGCCTGCTGCATGCGCCGGCGCGCCTGCGTCTTGTCTCCCATGGCCTGGATTGCCGTGGCCGGCGGGCCGACGAACACCAGCCCCGCATCGACGACGCCCGAGGCGAACGCGGCGCGCTCGGACAGAAAGCCGTACCCGGGGTGCACCGCCCCACAGCCCGTCTTGACCGCCGCTTCGAGCAGCTTCTGGATGTTGAGGTAGGAATCGGGAGACGGCGCGGTGCCGATCGGCACGGCGTCATTGGCCGCCCGTACGTGCGGGGAGAGCCGGTCGGCGTCCGAGTAGACGGCGACCGCTTCGAGTCCTTCCTCCTGACACGCCCGGATGATGCGCAGGGCGATCTCGCCGCGGTTGGCGACGAGGACACGGCGAAAGGCGTTGTCGGTCATGGGTAATGAGTCCTGGGTCCGTTCAACCCACAACCGACGACCCAGAACGCCTTTCGTCACAATGGGATATTCCCATGCTTCTTTGCGGGATTCTTGTCGCGCTTCGCCTCCAGCGTGGCCAGCGCCTCGATCAGCCGCGGACGGGTCTCGCGCGGATCGATCACGTCGTCCAGGAATCCCCGTCCGGCCGCCAGGTAGGGGTGGGCGAACTTGGCGCGGTACTCCGCCACGAGCTCCTCGGTGGCTTCGCCCTTGTAGAGGATCTCCACGGCGCCGCGCTCCCCCATCACGGCGATCTCCGCCGTCGGCCAGGCGACGTTGTAGTCCCCGCGGATGTGCTTCGAGCTCATGACATCGTAGGCCCCGCCGTACGCCTTGCGGGTGATCACGGTCAGCTTCGGCACCGTCGCTTCACAGTACGCGTACAGCAGCTTGGCGCCGTGCTTGATGATGCCGCCGTGCTCCTGGGCCACGCCCGGGAGGAATCCCGGAACATCTTCGAAGGTGAGCAGCGGAATGTTGAAGGCATCGCAGAACCGGATGAACCGCGCCCCCTTGGCCGACGCGGTGATGTCGAGCACCCCGGCGAGCACCGCCGGCTGATTCGCGATCACCCCGATCGAGCGGCCCGCCAGGCGCGCGAACCCGATGAGCAGGTTGCCGGCGTAGTCGCGCTGCACTTCGAGGAACTCCCCGTCGTCGACCACGCGCTTGATCACGTCGCGCATGTCGTACGGCTTCGTCGGGTTGTCGGGGACGACATCGAGCAGCGCCTCGTCGCGCCGGTCGGGGGGATCGGCGGCCCCCCTGGCCGGCGGTGCGTCGAGGTTGTTGGACGGCAGGAACGACAGCAGCGTGCGGATCGCCGTGAGACACTCGAGCTCGGAATCGTACACGAAGTGGGCGATCCCCGACGTCGCGCCATGCACGTCGGCGCCGCCGAGCTGCTCGAAGTCGACCTCTTCGTGCGTCACCGTCTTCACGACGTTGGGACCCGTGACGAACATGTACGAGAGCCCGCGGACCATGCAGATGAAATCGGTGATCGCGGGACTGTACACGGCGCCGCCGGCGCAGGGACCGAGGACGGCGCTGATCTGCGGGACGACGCCCGACGCCATCGTGTTACGCAGAAAGATGTCGGCGTACCCGCCGAGCGACGCGACCCCTTCCTGAATGCGCGCGCCGCCAGAGTCGTTCAGCCCGACGATCGGCGCGCCGTTGCGCACGGCCAGGTCCATCACCTTGCAGATCTTCTCGGCGTGGGTTTCGGAGAGCGAGCCGCCGAAGACGGTGAAGTCCTGCGAGAACACATAGATCAGCCGGCCGTCCACGCGCCCCCACCCCGTCACCACGCCGTCACCGAGGATCTGCTGCTCGCCGAGTCCGAAGTCCGTGGAGCGGTGCGTCACGAAGCGGTCGAGCTCGACGAACGATCCGGGGTCGAGCAACACGTCGAGCCGCTCGCGCGCGGTCATCTTGCCCTTCTTGTGCTGCGTCGCGATGCGGTCGGCGCCGCCGCCCTGCTCGGAAGCGGCCCGCTTTTGCTGCAGCAGGTCGAGCTTTTCGCGCATGCTCATGGTCCGCACAATCTGAAGCCGCGACCGCGAGACGGGTAGGTGGACGCCAGAAATCAAAAGTGGCCAGGATCACGCTTCTCCTGGCCACTCGTAACTTCACACCCGCTCGGCGGCTCGGCGTCTACGCGTCTGCCGGGCCCGGCTCCTTGGCGGCTTCCTTTACTACCTCTTCCTGGGGGAAGCCGGTTGCCGCCAGCACGATCCGGTGATGGATCGGATCGACCTCCAGCACCTTCATGTCGAGCGCCTGGCCTTCTTTGACCGCGTCGCCCGGGTTGTGCAGCTCCGGAATACCCAGCTGGGACATCGGCACGAAGCCTTCGATATCGCTGCCGATCTCCACGACCACACCCTTGTCCATCAGGCGCAGCACGCGGCCGCGCAGCTCGGTGCCCACCGGGTATGTCTCGCCGATTCGCAGCCACGGATCTTCCTGCGCCTGCTTCAGGCCGAGCGAGATACGCTTGTTCTCGGCGTCGACGTTGAGAATCAGCACCTCGACCTCGTCGCCCTTCTTGACCACTTCCGAGGGGTGCTGGACGCGCTTGGTCCACGACATGTCGGAGATGTGGATCAGGCCGTCGATTCCCGGTTCGATTTCGACGAACGCGCCGAACGACGTCAGATTGCGCACCTTGCCCTTGAGCCGCGTGCCGACGGGGTACTTCTGGGGCAGCGCCATCCACGGATCCTGCTCGGTCTGCTTCATGCCGAGCGAGATCTTCTCCTCGCCCTCGTCGACCTTCAGGACCACCGCTTCGATCGTCTCGCCGATCGACACGATCTTCGACGGGTGCCGCACATTGCGGGTCCAGCTCATTTCCGAAATGTGGACCAGCCCCTCGATCCCCGGCTCCAGCTCGACGAAGGCGCCGTAATTGGTGATCGAGACGACCTTGCCCTGCACGCGTGTGCCGACCGGATACTTGGCGGCGACGTCTTTCCAGGGGTGCTCCTGCAGCTGCTTCAGGCCGAGCGAAATCCGCTCGCGCTCCCAGTCGATGTCGAGAATCTTGACCTGCAGCTCCTGGCCGAGGCGGACCATTTCGCTGGGGTGCGACACGCGGCCGTAGCTCATGTCGGTGATGTGCAGCAGCCCGTCCACGCCGCCCAGGTCGATGAACGCGCCGAAATCGGTGATGTTCTTCACGACGCCGGTGCGCGTCTGACCGACCTGCAGCTCTTTCATGAGGACTTCGCGCTTCGTCTTGCGCTCCGCCTCGAGCAGCACGCGGCGCGACACCACGATGTTGCGGCGCCGCTTGTTGAGCTTGATGATCTTGAACTCGTAGCTCTGCCCCAGCAGCTCGTCGATGTTGGGGACGCGCCGCAAGGCGATCTGGCTCCCCGGGAGGAACGCGTCGACGCCCATGAGGTCGACGACGACGCCGCCCTTGATCTTTTTCACGAGCGACCCGGTCACCGGCTCGTCCTTCTCGAAGGCCTCGCGGATCCGTTCCCAGACCCGCATGAAGTCCGCCTTCTTCTTCGAGAGGACGACGGCACCTTCCTGGTCCTCCAGGTGCTCGAGGTAGACCTCGACCTCGTCACCTTCCTTGAGACTCTTGGGATCCTTGAATTCGTCGATCGGGACCGCGCCTTCGGACTTGAACCCGACGTCGAGAATGACGGCGGCGTCGGTCACGCGCAGCACCTTCGATTTGACGATTTCCCCTTCCTCGATGTTCGAGAGGGTCCCCTCGTACATCTCGGACATTTTCTCGATCTCGTCGGCGGAATACTGCTCGTCCAGGCCTGCGAGAACGCGGATCGGAGAGTGGGTCGGCTTTCTGGTGGGCCCTTCGGGGGCGGTGTCTTCGAGTTCCTTCGGTTCAGCCAGCATTCGGTTCCGGTTCGGGTTCATGGTTTGGGGTTCGAGCTGCGGGTCCTTTCTCCCGCAGCCAGCGAGCCTTGAAGCTTACCCAGGGAACCGCTGGTGCGCCAGCGCAACCACCTGATCGACCTGCTCCACGAGCGACAACCGGGTCGAATCGAGTACCACGGCGTCGGTCGCGGCCTTGAGTGGTCCGACGGGTCGAGTGGCATCGGCATGGTCCCGAGCAGCGAGCTCCGCGCTCTCCCGCGCCATCAGGGCATCATCCAAAGGCTGGCCCCGCTGCGATAACCGGCGCCGGGCTCGCTCCTCAGGGGTGGCCGTGAGAAAGACTTTGAGCGGGGAAGCAGGAAATACCACGGTTCCGATGTCGCGGCCGTCAACCACGACGCCGTCGGTGTGGGCCTCGACCGCCTCCCGCTGGCGGGCGTTGACCCACGCGCGCACGGCTGGGAGAGCCGCGACCGCGGAGACGTTCGCCGTGACGCGCGGGGATCGAATCGCCTCGTCCACATCCACCCCCGCCACTTCGGGCCGGAACTCCGCTCCCGCAAGCACCAAACGGACCGGCAGCTCGTCGGCCAGCGCCAGAATGCGCTGCACCGGCCACCCCTCGACCGCCCGGGCGGCTACTGCGCCGAGCCGGTCCAGTGCCGCGAGCGTGAGGGCGCGGTACAGCGCCCCGGAGTCGAGATGCGCCCACCCCAGCCGCTCCGCGACGAGCGCGGCGGTAGACGACTTGCCGGACGCCGCCGGACCGTCAATCGCGATGACGCGCACCGCGCCCGATCGTCTGCAGCGTACGAAAGAACCCCGGGTAGCTGATCGCCACCGAACGACGTTCCGAGAGCCGCACCGCCGCGCCGGGGACCGTCCCCAGCACGGCGAACGCCATCACCAGCCGATGATCGCGCGCCGTGTCGACCCGACCGCGCGGCGGCCGGTCGGCGCCGCCGACGAACAGGTCATTGCCGCGCGCCTCCGCCGCGACTCCCAGGCTCCGTAGATTGGCGGCCATCAGCTCCAGGCGATCGCTTTCCTTTACCCGGAGCTCGCCCACATCGCGAAACACCGTTTCACCGCGCGCACGGCTCGCCAACACCGCGAGCAGCGGAATCTCATCGATCAGCGTCGGGACCTCCGCCGCCGGCACCTCCGTGCCGCTAAGCGCGGCGGGCCGCACCAGCAGATCGGCGACAGGCTCTCCCCCTGCGGCGCCGAGATTGAGCCTTTCGACATGCCCCCCCATGCGCTGCAGCGCCACGAGGAATCCGGTGCGCGTGGGGTTGACGCCGACTCCCTCGATCAAGAGCTCGCCACTTTCGGCGAGCAGGGCGGCGCCGATCAGAAACGCCGCTGATGAGAAATCTCCGGGGATCGCGAGCTCGAAGGGCGGCACTGGGGCAGCCGACGGCTGATAGCTGACGGCGCCATTGGTCACCCGCAGATCCAGGCCCAGGTGGACAAAAAGCCGCTCGGTGTGGTCGCGCGAGGGATACGGCTCGGCGACGGTGACCGGGACCCGTGACGCCAGCGCGGCGAACAGGATGGCGCTCTTGACCTGCGCACTCGCGACCGGAGACTCGTAGGCGATCCCCTGTAACCGGCCGCCCTGGATCGTCACCGGGAGGTGCTCGGCGCCGTCCTGAAATCTGGCGCCCATGGACCGCAGCGGATCGACGACGCGCCGCATCGGCCGGCGACGCAGCGACGCGTCGCCCGTGAGCCGGGCGCGAATGGGATGGCCGGCAATGGCGCCGAGCCCGAGTCGCGCCGTCGTCCCCGAGTTGCCGCAGTCGAGCGCTCCGCGGGGAGACTTGAAGCGCGCCCCGCGCACCGTGACGACGGCGCCGGCACGCAGCGGAGCAACGCCGATGCCGAGGCTGCGCAGCAGGGCGGCGGTGTGCCGGACGTCGTCTCCGGTCAGGAGGCCGGTACAGGCGCTGGTTCCGCGCGCGAGCGCGGCGATGAGCAGCGCACGATGCGAGATGCTCTTGTCGCCGGGGACGCGGACGGTGCCGTGGACGATCACGGCAAGGAAGCTATGCGGCCGAGTGAGGCAGAGACAGATGGGTGAGACGTAAGAAGTGAGAGGTGAGAAGCAAACGGGAACATCACCGCTTACCGCTCACCTCTCACCTCTTCTCACCCCTCACTTCTCACGTCTCACTTCTCACGCATCACGCTTTTCTACGGCCGCACGTTGAACTTCGTCGACGTCACGTGTGGGATGACGATCTGCGACGACCGCTGCTCGACCAGCTCCGCGCTCGTCAGCAGTGCATATCCACCGGTCTTCGTGAGGCCGAGGTCGGTGTACGTCACCGTTCCGTCCTCGCCGGTGACCAGGGTCGCGAGGCCGCGTATCTCCACGGGGGTACCGTTGTTGTTGACCGGCAGGACCGTGATCCGCACACCGCCGACGGGGAATCCGTGCCACTTGGCGAGCACCGTGACCGGGGAAATAGTCTGGTTCCCCGAGCACCCGGAGCCGACCGACACATTGCAGGACCTCGCATCATGCGGCTGTACCGTGAAGCTCAAGAAGACGCTGTCCACCTCGTCGGGGCCGTAATCGGTGTGGATCCCGCTGGTCGAGCCGGCGAGGCCGCCGGGATTCATCATACGCTCAGCCGACAGCGGCTTGGGCCCTAAGAACGAGTTGCCGAGGTTGAAGATCCCCTGGGCCACCATCCCCATGAAGCCTTGCTGCAGGCTCACGGGACTAGTGCAGCTGACGCCGGAGATGAGGAAGCCGGCGTCCGCGAACGGCAGGAACGACGTCCCCAGCTGATCCTGCTTCCGCACCACCGCCTTCATACCACCGAACGCGTTGCTGGTCGCGTCGATGCAGACGCCGACGATCGCCGCCGGGGTGAACGTGGTGTTGCGAGCGACCGCGCGCCAATTGTAGAACGTGTTGGGATCGACTCCGGGTTGCGCAGTCGACGGCCGGCCGTACAAGAGTACGCGCGGGACGGTATTCCCCGACAGGATCGCGGGCCAGGTAAATCCACTTGGCGGATTCACGCCTGAGTACGCGCCGAGTCGGGCGAGGACGGGGTCTGTCGGATCCGACGACCCGCCGCGGACGCCGAAAGCGCCGTTGCGCGTGGCGTCGAGGGCGACCGTGAAGTCCTCGGGACCCGGCGTCGGCGCCGTGTAGCTCGCCGGCCAGGCGTTCGAGTTACTGAACATGCACTTGATGATTTCGTTGACGAACGCCGACCCGGTCGTGAAATCGGGGTTCACGGCCACGTTCGCTGCGACGTGCGCCAGCACGTCGAACCCGAGATTGGCGGCCGTGGTGGTGCCGGCGCCCGCTGTCTTCATGCTCGCAATGAGCGCGCGGACGGCTTTGGTTGTGTCGTTGTTGGTGAAATAACTGCCCGCGAATTGACTCGCCGTCGTGAACGAGCACGTGGTGCTGAACGAGTTCGGGGGAGCGTTGTTCGAGAAGGACGGCGCGACCGGAGTGTCTGTCTGGGCGGCATTCCGGTCCTGCGGATCACCGCACGCCACAACCAGCGCGATGACAGACAGGGCCGCCAGGCTCATGCGAATCTGCATGTACTTCCTCCATGTGGGCAGTCGGGTAGGCGTAGGTCGTGATGCAAGTTACGCACCGGAGGTGCTCGGCAGTACTCCGCCATTGTGAGCATTTCCCCATGCTGCACGCCTGCGACAACGCGGTAGGCTCGCAACAACTCATTTCAGGCCAACGAGCTGTTTGAAGCGGGGGTCCTCGTGCACGCCGCGCCACCACCACGACTGGTCGTTCGCAAGCGTTATCCGATCCTGCGGATTGGCGGCGAGGTATTCCGTGAGCAGGCGCAACGACTCATCGCGGTCGCCGAGGCGGTTGCGCAGCATGGCTTCGGTGTAGATCAAATCTCGCGTGGGGTCCACCGTCGCATCGGCCCGAGACCGGCGTGCCACGCGGTCGGCGCTGTCCTTCAAACCGGCGTTCAACAGTACGAACGCCACCAGCAGCTGATCCCGACGGCGCCGGAAGTCGCGCTGGTCGGGAGACCACAGCGCCACATCCTGCTCCAAAATGCGCCATGCTCTCGCTACGTCAGGCGTCTGCCCCGGAATCGCCATTTGCTCGACCTGGCACTCGGTGAAGTACGGGTCCTTGGGGAAGCGACGGCCTCCTTCCGTGCACCACCGTTCGGCCCCGGCGGGATCCTCCAGGTCCACTGACATGGAGGACAGGCGATACAACACTTCGTTGGCGTCGATGAGGTAGGGGTCGCTTTCGAGCGCGTTATACGCCGCGATCTTTCCCGCTGCCGGATCTGATTTCCGCGCCTCCAGGTGGCTGAGCAGCGACCAGGCAGACGCGCGATTGGGATTGGTCGAATCGGCTCCGGCCCGGAGGTCTGCTTCTGCCGAATCGAGCAGCTGCGCAGGCGTCAGCGGGTAAGGATCGAGTGCCAGCAGAAACCGGATATAGCGCATCGTTCCACGCAGTCGCAGCGCCTCCGGGTCCCGCGGGCGGATTTTGAGCGCCTGATCCGCGAACGTCAGCCCCTTCCCCGTCCAGCCCGACGCCGGGGTCTTGTCCCAGCCGACGATCTTGCGCTGCTCGAAGGCGACCCAGCCGCGATTGACCACGGGGAGCGCCCACCTGGCGTCCATCGTCGCCGCGCGCGCCAGCTGCGAATCCGCGACCGCCAGTGCGCGGCTCGCCTGCGCCTTGTCTCCCGCGGTCATGAGCGAATCCACCGATTCTTTGCCTGCCTGGGCGCGCTGCACCAACTCCCACGCCGCCGCGTTCGTCGTCCCGGCCCGGGTCTGGATTTGCTGCACCACCTGGCCGACGCGCGTCCGCAGGAACTGTGATACCTGGTTGGCCAGCGCATCCTGCAGGCCGAACAGGTCGCCATGTTCGCGTTCGATCGCCGGACTGGTCTGCACACTGCCGTCGGCGGTGTTGATCAGGTCGACGGTGACGCGCAACCGGTCACCCGATTGCGACACGGTTCCATGGACCACCGTGCCGACCTTCAGCGCGCGCGCCAGGCTGTCGGGAGTGACGCTCGTGTTCTTGTAAGGGGCAACGCCATAGCGGGAAATCACCTTCAGGGAGCCCACCTGACCAAGCTCGTAAATCAGGCTCTCGGTCAGACCATCGGCGAGATAGCCGAGCGATCTCCCGGGACTGTTGTCATCGAAGAACAGCACGGCGATGCTGCGGGGATCGGGACCACTCGATTCGTTGCCGCGATGCAGCCACTTGCCGCGCGTCAGCCAGCCTGCGAGCAACAACACCAGCACCGGGATCGCCCACCGCAACGTATGACGGCTGGGAACCGGGACCTGCAGCGTGACAGAAGGGCGCATCCCCGCAGGCGTCGTTGTCGTGCTCTGCCGTCGCATGGCCGCGCTCACCGTCGACGGCGCCGCGAAAGCCTCCGCGAACATGATGACCGTCGGATAGCGATCGGCCGGCACCTTCTCGAGCGCCTTGAGCAGCGCCCGCTCCATCGTCTCCGGAATCGACAAGCGAATAATGGAGGGCGGCGACACCGCCTGCATCGAGTGGCGGGCGATGATCGCCTGGACGTTCGGCCCGGTGAAGGGCGGCTCGCCCACGAGCATCTCGTAGACGACGCAGGCGAGGCTGTATTCGTCGCTGCGACCGTCGATGTCGCTCCCGACGGACTGTTCCGGGCTCATGTACAGCGGCGTGCCGATGACCGTTCCCGTCTGCGTGAGCTGCTGTTGCTCCACCGCAGACGCCGCGCGCGCAATCCCGAAATCCGCCACGATCGCCGATCCGCCCGAGAGCATGATGTTCTCAGGCTTGATATCGCGGTGCACGATCTCGCGACTGTGCGCGTACCCCAGGGCACTGGCGACTTCGTTGGTGATCTTGATGACGTCTTCCTGCGGCAGCTGATGCTCCCGATTGAGCCGGTCCCGCAGCGACTCGCCCTCAACGAACGGCATGACGTAGTAGAGGTTTCCGGCAGCTTCACCGGAGTCGTACAGGGGCAGGATGTGCGGATGCTGGAGCGAGGCGGCGATTTCGATCTCGCGCAGAAACCGCTCCGGCCCGATGGCGGCGCCGATCTCGGGATGGAGCACCTTGATGGCCACGTTGCGCCGGTGTTTTACGTCTCCGGCGAGATACACGGTGGCCATGCCGCCACGCCCGAGCTCCCGCTCGAGCGTATAGCGGTCGGCGAGCGCCGCTTTCAGGGCGTCGAAGGCTTCGTTCAAGCTGCCGAACAGGAGGAGATACTTAAGGATACGAAGGCAGGACCCTTGTCGGAAGCCGCCCTACAACCCTACTAATTAGGGCGCATGTCCACCCCCGCCCCTGTCCCCACCCGCCCGGTCCGGCGGGCGCCGAGCATCACGCGGCTGTTCGTCGCCACGTTCTTCGCGGTGACGCTGGCGGGGCTCACCATTGCCCTGACGTCCTGGATCAACGCCCGCGAGACGCAGCAGAATGCGCTCGCCGTGATGCAAACGCTCGACCAGCTGCGCGTGCTCAACCCATCCCCGGCGCTCGAGCAGCAGCGCAGTCACATTCGCGACATCGTCTTCGACCTGAGCGATTCGGCGCAACAGGCCGCGCTCGGCACGACCATCATCACCATCGCCGTCCTCATCGCCCTCGGCATCGGTCTCGTGTACAGCCGGCGACGCCTGGCGGAGCCGTTCGGCACCATCGTCGCCGCCCTGGAGCGCGTCGAGACGGGGGAGTACGACCTCCACCTCCCGGAAGAAGGCGCCGAGTTCGGGACCATCGGCCGCGGCGTGAACCGCATGAGCCAGACGCTCGCCTGGCGCGCGCGCATACAGGAGTACACGTCCCGCCTCCTCGCCGCGCTCAACGCGGCTCCACGAGAGGGGGCGGGCCTCACCCCCGCCCTCGACGTGCTCGCCGAGGCGACGGGGAGCGCCGCCCTGGTACTGTACCAACCGGATTATGAAGCAAACGAATGGGAGCCGACGGCTGCACGCGGCGTCACGGGCGGTCCGGTGTCGCGGATTACGGTGCGGGACATCGTGGGGGACGCGGGCAGCGGCGTGCTGCGACTGAGCGGCGATCAACACACGACGGCACGAGCGAAACTCAAGCTCCCACCGACGACCGGAGCCGAGACCGTGGTCGCGCCGCTGCGCTCCGCTGGGCGCCTCATGGGCCTGCTCGTCGCCCTTCCCGCCGAGCCGCTCACGCCGGCCGGGCTCGATGCGTTGACGCTCGCGCTCCCGAATTTGGCGATCGCGTGCGAGCGGGAATCGGCCTTCCAGCACACGCGCCGTCTCGCGACCGAAGTCCGCAAGACGGCGATGTACCTCGAGGAGCAGTCGGACGAGCTGACGCGCCTCAACGAGGAGCTCGCGAAGGCCAACCGCCTGAAGAGCGACTTCCTGGCCAACATGTCGCACGAGCTGCGCACCCCGCTGAACAGCATCATCGGCTTCAGCGACATGCTGCTCACCGAGGAGATCGGGCCCCTCTCGGAAACGCAGCGCGACTTCCTCGAAACGGTGGCGCGCAACGGCCGCCACCTGCTGCAGCTCATCAGCGAGCTCCTGGACCTCTCGAAAATCGAAGCGGGCCACCTCAAGCTCACGCTCGAGCCGATCGATCTGCGGCAGTTGTTGCACGAGGCGGCCGACAGCGTGCGGGCCCAGACGGAAAAGCGCCGGCACCGCTTCGACCTCGATCTCCCCGGCGATCCGCTGCCGGTCACCGCGGATCACGTGCGCGTGCGCCAGGTGCTGCTGAATCTGCTCTCCAACGCCATTAAGTTCACCCCTGAAGGCGGCCAGGTGCGCCTGGCCGGCCGACCGGACTCCGACGGGGTGCGGGTGGAGGTCGTCGATACCGGCATCGGCATCTCACTCAGCGATCAGCAGAAGCTGTTTCACGAGTTCGTACAGCTCGATCCGTCCGCCAGCCGCCACTACGAGGGGACGGGGCTGGGACTCGCCCTGTGCAAGCGCCTCGTCGAGCTGCACGGCGGCCGCATCGGCGTCGACAGCGACCGCGGCCGGGGCAGCACGTTCTGGTTCACGCTGCCCAGCGAGGCGCGTCCCTCCAGCGTGGGAGTATCCTGATGGGGGTCATCGTGGTGGTGGAGGATCAGCCCGACAGTCTGAAGCTGCTGTCGACGCTGTTGACGCTGCGGGGACACACGGTCATTCCGCTGGCCTCGGGCGACACCCTGGTGGAAACGGTCCGCACCCATGCACCGCGACCCGATCTCGTGCTGCTCGACATTCAGCTACCGGGCCGGGATGGGTACGCGCTGCTGCAAGACCTGAAGACGATCAAGGGCGACCAACCCTGGAAGGTGGTCGCCCTCACGGCTCACGCGATGGCCGCCGACCGCGACAGAGCCCTCGCGGCCGGATTCGACGGCTACATCACCAAGCCGATCGACATCAAGACGTTCCCGACCGAGGTCGCGAGCTTCCTCGGGCCGGCGACGGCGGGCGGTGCGGCGCAGGGGCCGGCGCAATAGCCGGCGCCGCCGGCTCCGGCGTCGGTCCCACTTCGTTCACGTTGACGTCCCCGGTCACCGTCGTGATGTGAATTTGCCGGCCGCCCTTGCCGAGCGTGCCGGTCAGCGAGTGAGAGGCGAATTTTCCGGTCACCGTCAGCGGGAATTCGCTCGAGATGTCACCCGCGACGGTGTGGCCGTCGACGACCGCGTTGACCCCGCTCGGCAGGTCGACCTGGGCGTCGCCGTGCACCGTCGTCACCTTCACGTCACCCGATCCGGTGAGCGCACGCATCGTCGCATGCGCGTCGCCGTTCACCGTCGTCACCGTGACGGGGCCGTCGGCGGTTTCGACGGTCACGTCGCCGTTTACGGTGACGGCGTCCACGGGCGCGCTCGCGCCGTCGACGCTGACGTCGCCGTTGATGGTGGACGCGTCGAGCCTGACGCCGCGCGGCAACTTGACTTCGAAGACGACGGCGCCGTCGCTGCCGTGGTTGCCTTCAGAGGTGAAGTGGCCATCGGGACCGCAGGCCGACGAGCGCCCGGGCCAGACGGCGCACACCGTCAACCCGCCGTTGGATTCCGCGGTGACGATCTGCACCGAGTCCCCAGGCGCATGCTTGTAGGTGCGCTCGGCATGGATCTCGACCGTCTGCGCAGCGGACGGCGTCACGGTGATCGAGCCGTTGATGTTGCGCAGCCACAGGGTGCGATCCGCGGCCAGCGGCTTGACGTACATCCACGGCTGCCCGTGCACGCGATCGGCGCCGAGGAAGTCGGGGTCGAACCGATGCCCGAAGTCGTTCAGCGCCGCCTTGCCGCGACCCACCATCGAGACGACGAACATTCCGATACCAAACACCACTCCGAGAATCAACACTCCTCGGATGATCTCGGTGCGCCAGCGCGTCACGAATTCTTTCCCGGTCATACGAATCCCCCCGCGGGGTAATTCCTTAACATTCGCTCACCCTACGGGGGGACGAAAGGACTAGTTTCGCGCCGGACAGTCGGCCTTTGGGACCGCCTTGCCGGCCGGAGCCGTCGCCTGGACCTGAATCGGCGCCAGGGTGCCGCCGTACCAAAGCCGGGTCGCCGTCGAAGACGGGTTGATCACGGAGGTGCTTTCGGCCGTAACGCTATGCCGTGCCCGGGGCGTCCGGTCGGCGGCGATGGCCCGACCGCCGAGCGCCATCACGGCCAGACTCCCGGCAGCCACCAGTGTGATCGCAAGTATCCGCATACAGCCTCCTCAAGTGACAGGCCACGAGCAACGGCGTGGTCAACTCGTATGACGCAAGCGCGCCACAGAGAGTTGCAACGGCCGTGTCCGGGAGGCGTCAAGCCGATTAGCTTTGAGCCGTGTCGAGCCTGTCGCGGTTTCGCGATCTCCTCTACCAGCTGATTCTCCGAGACCTGAAGTCCCGGTACAAGCAGACCTTCTTCGGCGCGCTGTGGGTGTTCGGTCGCCCGCTGGTGGAGCTCGGGGCGTACATCCTGGTGTTCGGCGCGTTCCTCCATGCACCGTCAGACGGCGTTCCCTATCCCCTGTTCGCCTTCTCGGGCGTCGTGCTGTGGAGCTTCGTCGCGGGCGC
>Ga0126383_10000237_pt1 | contig 28946 bp, 45 predicted proteins | sample PanSoiMetPlot_35_FD_96882 | JGI IMG/M metagenome (GOLD analysis project Ga0126383, IMG submission 96882) | Tropical forest soil microbial communities from Panama - MetaG Plot_35 | ecosystem: Environmental > Terrestrial > Soil > Tropical forest > Bulk soil | place: Panama | collected 2016-02-17 | reverse complement strand
GGAACGGATACCTGGCCGGCAACGGCTACGGGGTCCGGATGAAGAACTTCCGGATGGAGTGGATCGAGGCGGACCGCATAGAAGGCGAGATGACGTATGATATGCGCATCATTGCGAAGGACATGGGCATATTCATGGCTTCGGCGGTTGCGTGACATATGTCCAAGTTGGATGCCTACGCTGCGGGCCTCTTCGACGGTGAGGGCCATGTCGGCATCGTCGTGGCCAAGAACGGTCGAGGCGAGCCATACCACCGCCTGATGGTCAACGTCACCAACACCAACGTCGAGGTGATCCAATGGCTGTTCGAGCGGTACGACGGATGCATCCACAACCCGCGCTACTTCGCCAACGAGAACTGGCGGGAGGCACACAGATGGACGGCCAGCGATGGCACGGCCATGAAGTTCCTTACCGCGATCAGCCCCTACTTGATCATCAAGAAGGAGCAGGCCGCGATCGGGATCTCCTTCCAGCAGACGAAGGGTCGGGGTGGGTTTGGAACTCCCGCTCCGGACCTGGACTCACGGGAAGCTATGAGGAAGCAGATCTCCAGCCTGAACCGGGGACGAGGTGACTCATGATGACGTATGACATGCGTGTCGTTGCCAAGGACATGGGTATCTTCATGGCCAGCGCGGTGGCCTGAGCGGCAGTAGACCTGGAACGGGCCGCGGGTTAAGGAAGGGCCCGCGGTTCGTTTCATAGGAGGATCAATGGCCAGCGACCTGCTCCGCAACGACGCGATCACGTTCATCGCGGCTCGGGACTTCATGTACGACGGCGTGGACTACCAGATGTGCGATGACTTCCCACAGGAGGCCGCCCGTGACATCGAGACACTGGTGCGAGCGCGGTTCATCATCCCGGTGGTGGACGACCTGAAGGACCGACCGACTCCGTGGTACGCGGAGGTCAAGCAGCGTGACGATGCTCTGCACATGCTGCGCGGAGACCTGACCCAGATCGTGATGCCGGACCCGGACGTGCCGATCCCCACCGGAGGCGGGGAGGAACCCGAGGCCGAACCAGAAGTCAAGCCTGAACTCGAGGATGACGACACCCAGGAGTTCGACCCGGCTGACCACACGGTGGCCGAGGTGAAGGCATACCTCGAGAGTCATCCCGAGGAGACTGGTCGGGTACTGGCCGCCGAAGAGTCCGGCCGCGGCCGACGAGGAATTCTGGAGGGCTGATGATCAGCGCATTCGGAGTAGATCACGGAGAAGTCAGCAAGGCTTTCACGCCGGCCAACATCACGCGGGCTGGTAAAGCCTTCAACCTGTCCCAGAACCTCGGTTCCAAGATGGGGTTCGCAGCCAAGCCGGTCAAGCGGGCCCAGGCGGTGGCCGCCAGCGCGGGGAAGCCGAAGTACCCGAGACTGCCGTGACCGCCGATGACGTACAGCTATGACGCACCGGGAGTCTCTGACGTCGATACCATCCGGTTCCTGATCCAGGACACCGATCCTTCCGGTACCGGCGAGTGGCTGGTCACCGATGAGGAGATCCAGTGGGCGCACGACACCTGGTACCCGTTGTACAACTCCGACCAGTATGTCGCCAGCGTGGTGGCCGAAACGATCGCGGCCAAGTACGCCCGGGAAGCCAGCTACTCCGCTGACGGGGTCAGCGTCGGGCTGGGTCAGGTCGCTCAGCAGTTCCGAGACCTGGCCGGTTGTCTGCGCGAGCAGTACAAGCAGGCCACCGTCGGTACCTCGGTCGATGTCGGCGGGATTTCGCCCGACGAGGGATTGCAGCCCGGCACCAAGCCGTTCTCCTTCGGCAAGGGCATCCACGACTACGTGGAGGCCGGTAACCAGGAGTGGGGTGGGATCTACCCGCCGGATATGACGCCTGCGGTGCCACCACCGCCACAGGAAGAGATCGTTGAGCAACCGGAGACACCGTGAAGGTCCCGAGCTCGACGGCGCTGAACTACGTCCGGGGACGGGCACAGATGGCGATGACCTGTCAAGTGCGGATCACCAGACGGAACCGGCCACTGGGCTATGACGAGGAGACGCTGATCTACACCCCGACTCCGGATCCGGAAGTGCTGTACGAGGGGCCGGCCCGGATCTGGGAGCTGAGCGGTGGTCCCAATGTGGTGGTGGGTGACCTGGATATCCAGCACCAGACCACCCAGCTCTCCATCCCTTGGAATACCGAGGCGGTGATCAGCCAGTACGACGAGGTGCTGGTGATTGACTGTGAGACCGATGCGCAGATGGTCGGCAAGCGGTACGAGGTGCAGACGGTGGCCAAGGCCGGTCAGCTGCGGGCCACTCGCCGGTTCGAGGTCTCCGGGGTGAACTGATGCCGGTCGCCTACGCCGATGTGTCCAAGCTGGCCGATGCCCTGCGGCAGACGGCTCAGCAGTCAAACCTGACCACTCAGCAGGTGCTGGTGATGAGCGCCAACCAGATCCTGGCCGAGATGGAGGCTCGAGTCCCGGTGAAGACTGGGAAGCTGCGTCGCAGCCTGCGGATCGAGGTACAGACCGACCGGGTGATCATCGGTCCGAATCCGGTGATCGCGCCGTACGCGGGCTACGTGGAGTACGGCACCAAGCCACACCTGATCCGTCCGAAGAGCCCAACGGGGGTGCTCAGGTTTCAGATCGGACCGACCACCGTTTACACCAAGCTGGTGCACCACCCCGGTACCAAGCCGAACCCGTTCGTCAAGGAAGCGTTCCAGGCCTGGGTGGACAGTCTCGGGACGATGGCAGCAGAAGCCAATGTGAAGGTGTTCCAGCGAAATGCCCCCTAGCTCGATCTCTCGAGGACCGATCACCAGCCGGCTGTTAACTGAGCTGGAGACCGAGGGTTTCCCGGTCGGTGACAACGCCGCTCCGACGGTGCCGTTCGGCTGGCAAGGAGAGCCGAACGATCCGACCAAGACGTTCACACCATGGCTAAGCCTGGGCCCGGGAGCGGCCACCCTGCAGGCTCCCAGCGGTGCGATGGGGGACAGCCAGTCCGAGTGGCGGCTGGGCTATCTGGTCAACTACGCGGGGCTGAGCCGGAAGCAGACCGAAGCGCTGGCGGACCGGATGCGGATGAACCTGACCAACATTGCCCGGGAGACCATCACTACCCCGACCGGTAACTGGCGGATCCAAAAGACCACTTGTACCGCGATCGGCAACACCAACCGGATCGGCTCGGCGTATCCGGACTACTTCACCCAAACGGACACGTTTGAGGTCTGGGTCACGAAGGGAAGCTGAGATGCCCCGAGCCAAGCAGGTCAAGATCACCAAGGACGGCCAGGTAGGCCGAGTCAACCCCGAATCCGTTGCCGTCTGGGAGCGCCATGGCTGGACGCGCGCGGATGATGGAAGTAGCAAGAAGGGCTCTAGCGACGAGACGGAGCACAAGGCTCCGGTAGCGGCGAAGAAGGCCACATCTAGGAGGAAGGCCCAGTAATGGCGCGCATCATCCCGAATGAGAACACCTGGATTGGGTTCACCACCGCCGATGTCGCGAACATTGCCTCGCCGACTGCGGCCGAGATCGCTGCTGCGACGAACCTGACCCCATTCTGCATCAGTCTGAACGCTTCCGCTCGAGGCAACACGGTCCCCACCCCAAGCTTTGACTCACTGTTCGAGACCAGCACCGCCGGTACGTCGGCAGCGACCTTCGATGCGGACTTCTACCGAGACGACGAGGACGACACCGCCTGGGAGACCTTGCCTCGCGGCACCCGCGGCACGTTCTTCATCGCCAGGTTCGGCGGGTCGGGTACCGATAACATGCCGATCAGCGGGGATGACCTCGAGGTGTGGACGGTGATGGTGACCTCTCGGACCATGGCCAACATGACCTCCAACACCGTGCTCACCTTCACCGCCAGCTGCTCGGTCAACGTCGAACCTGCCGAGTCTGCGACGGTTGCTGCCTGAGGTCGATATGTGGGGATAGCATCTGATCGACTACACCCTTCGGCCGAAGGACGAGCAGATGCCGACCACAGCAGCCAAGACCGTCGAAGCACGCCAGAAGCAGGCCGCTGCCGCCAAGCGGGCCACGCTGGACGAGCTGATCAACAAGCCCCGTTCCACCACCGAGTTCTCGTTGTACCTGGGAGATGGGAATGGTGGCTCTACCGAGGTGACCCTGAAGTACCGTGCGATCGGGATGCGTGCATACGACCGGCTGGTCGCCAAGCACCCGCCCAAGCCCGACCAACGTGCCGACGGGGCATCGTTCGACATGGACACCTTCGCTCCGGCGCTGATCGCGGCCTGCAGCGTGGACCCGGAGATCAGCCCGGAGCAGGCCAAGGAGATCTGGGACTCCGACGACTGGTCCCGTGGCGACGTGATGGTGTTGTTCCGCAACGCTGTCGAGCTGAACAACCGGGGGCTGGACGTCCCTTTCAGCGATCGAGGCTGAGGGTCGACTCCAACTTCTACCTCGAGATGTCCTACTGCCACGAGAAGGCCATCCCGCACAGCGTCTTCCTGGAGTGGGAGCCCGAGGACCGGGCCAAGGTGCTGGCCTACATCATGGAGTCCAACGAGCGCTGCACGCTGTGCGGAACTGCGGGCTGGGAGTGGAAGGACAACAAGTTCGCGTTCACCGCGGTCGAGGAGTTCTGCCCCGGCTGCTACATGAAAGCGATCTTCTCTGAGCAGCAAGGCAGCTCTTTACCCGGCACCAATGTCAAACTGGTGCCAACCACCCCACAGCTGACCGCGCAGCTGGCTCGCAAGGCCAAGAAGCGGGCCAGGATGAAGATGGAGTAGGACGAGCTCCATGACGGTCACACCGGTTGACGCGAACGTCGTACTGACCAGCGATAACACCCAGTACGACCAGGCCATGAATCAGTCGGCCCAGTCGACTGACCGACTTGGTACCAGCCTGGACTCGCTCAGCCAGAAGATGAACAACCTGGCCAAGTCGGCAGGTCGCAAGTTCATCGGCATCTCGATGGCCGACGTCGGCGTCATCACCGCTGCCACTGCCGCCTGGTCGTCGTACGAGCAGCAGGTCAGCCTGCTGAATGCGCAGGCCGCCATCCTGTCCCGCAGTCAGACCCAGGCCGCTGCGGTGATGAAGGACTACACCGGCGCGGTGAACACACTGCGTACGACGTACGGGGCGACCGCCGGCGAGGCGGCCACCCTGGTGGAGACGCTGGCCAAGATCACCAACATCACCCAGACCAGATCGCTGACCGACCTGTCCAAGGTGTTCATGGACATGTCCAAGGCCACCGGGGAGTCCAGCGAAGGGCTGGCCGACTCGCTGACCAACCTACAGAAGGTGATGGGCGTTCCGGTCAACGCCCAGACCACCCGCAAGTACGCCGATACCTTCACTTACCTTGCCGCTCAGACCAACGCCAGTGCCCAAGGTCTGATCGATTTCACCTCCCAGCTGGCCCCCATCGGACGCGCTGTCGGACTGAACACCAAGCAGGTGGCCGGCTTCGCCACCATGTTCGTCAAGGCGGGTCAGGACGGTACCGCGGCGGCCACCGTGTTCACCAAGGTCGCTGGCGACATCTCCAAGTCGATGGCCACCGGATCACCGGAGATCGCGCACTACGCGAACCTGGTCGGGATGACCCAGCAGCAGTTCAAGAAGCTGGGTGCTGAGAACCAGATCGTCGACATCCTCGAGGCATTGCAGAGGATGGGCCCGCGGGCTGCTGCCGAGCTGGACCGCCTCGGACTGGACGGGGTCCGGTCGATGCGGTCCATCACCGCCGTGCTGAACCAGCCAGGTGGTATTCGGCAGGCGCTCGGGATGGCCGAGGACCCGAACGCCAGGGGTGCCACCCAGCGCGGTGCCCAGGCAGCCATGCAGTCGCTGAACGACGAGTTCGACAAGCTGCGGGAGAACCTGAAGACCACTGCGGAGACGATGGGGTCCTACTTCGCCCCGATGATCGAGAAGTTCCTGGAGGGGATGAACAAGGCCGCCGAGGTGGTCAACAAGATCGTCGAGGGGCCGCTGGGCAAGTTCGCTGCCTTGATCATGGGCATCCTGGCTCCGTTGGCCGGTGGAGTCGGCACCATGCTGCTGTTCGCCGGGGCTCTGCTCAAGGTGGCCAGCGCCTTCGCGATCTTCCGTAGCTCGATGGCCTACGGCTTTTCCGAGGGCAAGGCCGGCGGTGCTGCGTTGGTCCGGATGCCCGACGGTACCTATGCGGCACGCGGCACGGGTCCGCTGATGACCCGTGGCCAGCAGCTGGCTCAAGGTGGGACCTGGCTCCAGCGCTACCAGTACAACACCGGACAGCTCATTGGCAGTGGATATGCCGGGATCCGGGACTTCGTCCGGCAGGGCTACCAGACCGGCCGGGAGATGGTGGACCCCAACTACGTGCCTGGGGTGCCGCGCAGCATGGCGTCGTACATGGCAGGCGGGGCCGGCCGGTTGATCGGCATGATCGGTCCCAGCTTCGACCAGATGCGTTACGCCGATCCGACTAAGCGGACGCTGTGGTTGCAGCAGCAGGCTCCCTGGTCCAGGTTGGTCGATCGGGTTCGATTGTCGACGGCGATGGGTGACGTTAGCACCGCCCAGACGGATCTGAGCAAGATCAGCCAGGAGACCGCCAGGCTGCAGGCGATGAAGATCGACGAGGGCACCCACCTGGACCCGGTCGCTGCGGCAGCGGCTCGAGACGCTCGGCTCGACGAGCTCAAGGCAATGAAGGAGGAGACCCAGACTCGGCTGTCCAACGCGCAAGCCACCGAGCAGGCGATGCGGGCGAACATCCTGGCCACTCAGGACCAGACCAAGGCAGCTGAGAGCTCGGCCGTCGGACTCAAGCGATTGGCCCAGGGCGTCGGCAGTGTCGCGGCCGGAATGGGTGGTGGAGTGCTGGGAGCCGGACGTTGGGGGCTCGGAGCACTGGCTAGATCACCGATGGCAATGCCGTTGGCCGGCATGCTCGGGATGGGCGCGATGAGTGCGCTCGGGGTCCAAGACCAAGGACCGATGTTCGCCGCCATGGGTTCCATGTTCGGACTGCCTGGAGCGCTGATCGGCGGTGCGCTGGGGTTCGGGCTGGATGTCTACCAGCAACGCAAGCAGTTCAGCGCGCTGCAGACCCAGTATCAACAGGCGGTCCAAGCGGGAGTCCCGTCCCAGCAGTACGCGGCCGGTCAGGCGCTGCAGCAGAACTGGGGCAACCTACAGTCGCTGGCTCAACCGAGGGGTGGCTTCTGGAACATCACTAAGTACGTCCCGATCGTCGGCGGTCTCATCGGTGGGGAGTCTCCACAGCAGCTGTATGGCGCAGCCAAGGCCGGGGTCAGTTTCCTGACCGGTGGGCCATCGCCTGGTGAGCAGGCTAGGGCAGCGCAAGCGGCACAGGAGAAAGACACCAGCATGGCGAACGCCTTCGTGGCGTTGGCTGGTGCCGAGGGCAAGGGATTCGAACGATTCACCTACTCCGCGGCCGACTTCCAGAAGCTTGATCAGATCGTGCAGGACTTCCAGCCGGCGATGCAGAAACTGGGCATTACGGTTGATGACGTCACCGAGGCCTTCCGGCATGCCTCCGATGACCAGCAGCACTACCACGCCTGGTTCAAGCTGCAACGTGAGCTGGTCGAGCCGGGGATTGCTACCGGTGAGTACCGCCAGATACGGCAGACGGCGGCTGGCGCTGCGATGCTGGGCGACCCGACAGCACGGGCATCGCTGCGATTCCAGGCCAATGTCGGTGACTTCTACCAGGGCGTCCTGAACATCTACGACAGCCTGCGCAACCGGGGTCTCAGCGATATCGCGATCATGCGATCCGCGCAGCAGACGATGTTCCGGTCCGGGGATGAGAACAGCCGGCCCTTCGAGCTCCAGATGTCACTGGCCAACATGGCCCAGCAGAACCTGATGACCAGGATGCCGCTGATGGCTCCGCCTGCGGCATTCAACGCTCAGCTGCAGATGGGTCAGATGTGGTCATCCATCCCGATCACCCCGACCATGACCCAGACCCAGGTGAACCTGATCCAGGCGGGCAAGCAGCAGGCTGCCCAGGCGGTGGTGGATCAGGTCAACTCGGTCAAGCAGCTGCTCCTCCAGCAGGATCAGTTCAACATCAGCCAGCAGCGGGCCCAGCAGGACTTCGCCACCCAGCGGACTTATGCCCAAGAGGACTACGACCTGCAGCGCACCCGTGAGGAGGAACAGTTCCAGCGGATGCAGTCTCGGGCCACCCAGGATTACTACATCCAGAAGCGCCGGGCCGAGTACGAGTTCAATCTGCAGCGGCAGCGCCAGGAAGCCGACTACAACCATTCGGTCGAGCTGGCGATCAAGCAGCAGGCGCAGTCGATGTACGACATCTACACCCGGCAGACCGCGGTCCGGACCTACTCGGCGGAGTCGGTGCTGGCCAGTGCCCAGGATCAGGTAGTCCGGATGCGGGAGCAGGAGACCGATCTGCGGAAGCTGCGCAGGGAAGGTCTGACCACCCAGGCCATCCAGCAGCTCGGCTTGACCGACCCGAAGAATCAGCAGCAGCTGGCCAGGTTCGTCACCGAGATGACCCCGCAGCTGGTCAGGCAGCTCAATGAGGCGGCCGGCAGCGAGCGGATCAAGGCGGCTGGGGACCTGTTCAAGGACCAGTCAAACCTGCAGTGGCGGGAGATGCAGCGGTCGGAGAACCTCAACCTCGCGCGCGGTCAGGAAGACTTCAACCGGCACATGGATCAGGGTGAGGCCGACTTCAAGCGGAACATGGCCCGGAACCGGACCGACTTCGGCATCATGATGGACCAGCAGGTTACCGACTACAACACCATGATCGATCGCCAGTTGACGTCGTACCACCGGATGATGAACCGGGCCCGGGAGGACATCGCCAACTCGGCGAAGTACATCACCGGCTCGATCACCGGCATCCTCAAGCAGGGCTCCACCCAGCTGACCGGCTACGGACAGCAGCTGGCCACCGCCGCACTGAACACCTGGACCGGACTACGCACGTCCACTCGTCCGGCAGCCATCGGGCTGATGACCGACCTGGCCCGCATCCTGCACATCCAGTACACCCCGCCACAGTTCCGGGACAGCGGTTTCACGGTTCCCGGTGGTGCGCCAGGACAGCTCGAGCGGCACGGTCAAGGCCTGGGTGGCATGCATAGCGGCGGAGTGGTTCCCGGTTACACCCCCGGTCGCGATACCCACACCATCGCGGTCGGGGGTGGGGAGGGCATCCTGCGTCCGGAGGCCACCCGGCTGCTGGGCGGGGAGAAGTTCATCGAGGCGGTCAACCACGCCTCCATGCACGGCGGGTTCGCCGCTGGTGGAGTGTTCCGACCGATCAACGCTACGGTCACTCGGGGCCTCCACGACTCCTGGACCGGCTATCCGGCGGTCGACCTGGCTACTCCGGTAGGTACCACGGTGTACGCGGTCAGCTCCGGCACCATCTCCCGGTCCTATGACATCACCGGTCCACTGGCCTCCGACACCTACCACGATGCCAAGTACGGACCGTACGGCTCCTACGGCCGGGTGATGTACCTGAAGAGCATCCTCGGTCCGGAGCTGATCTACGCGCACCTGAGCAAGCGTGGCTATACGGCTGGTACCCGTGTGGTCGGTGGCCAGCCGATCGGACTGTCCGGCTCGAGCGGAAACTCATCGGGGCCGCACCTGCACTTCGGTGACTCCGACGGCAACCCGTTCGAGTTCATCACCGGGGCCGTCGGCGCGCACGGCACACTAGACATCGGCGATCTGGGACAGACCGGCGGTCGGAGGATGAGCATCTGGGATGTGCTCAGACATCGCTATCCAAAGGTCGAGGCGGCCGCGGCTGCGTTGCAGGGGGCACGTCCGTTGGAGTCCGGGATGATCTCGATGATCATCAACCGATTCGCCCGCCAGGTGATTCAGGCTGCCGGCGGGTTGCCAGGGGCTGGTGACGCGTTCGGTGACCCTGGTCGGAGCAGCTACCCGAGCAACGAGGCCATGGTGCACGCTGCGGCCAGACACGTGGGCTGGGGAGACGAATGGTCGTCGCTCTATCAGCTGGTGATGAGCGAGTCCGGGTTCAACAACACCGCGCAGAACCCGACCAGTACCGCCTACGGGATGTTCCAGTTCCTGGACCCGACCTGGGCACCATACGGGCGGAAGACCTCCAACCCTCGGCTGCAGACGAAGTACGGCTTGCAGTACATCCGGGACCGGTATATGGACCCGAACGCTGCCTGGGCCTTCCACAAGCGGGTCGGCTGGTACGGCGATGGCTCGGTGTTCACCCAGCCGAACGTGGTGGGGGTCGGCGAGAAGGGCCCGGAGGCGGTCATCCCGCTGAACGACCGGGGCGGGGAGTTCCTGTACAACGCGATGGCCGGAGCACGTGGAGTCGGGATGGGTAGCACTCCGGTCCGAGGTGGCTCGATGAACATCTACAAGACCCAGATCGACCGGTCCACCAACTTCACCGGGCCGATCACGGTCACTGCCAGCAACCCAGCCGATCTGGTCGCCCAGCTTCAGGCCCGCCAGCGGGTGCTGGCACTGAGCAGGCCGGCCCTGACGACAGGAGCACCGGTATGACGGCGCTTACCGATCCCGGTCTGTCCTACATGGCGGCCGAGATCAGCTGGGGCACCCGGTGGGTGAACCTCAACGATGGGTTGACCTACCAGATCTGCGCCGAGGGCACCCGGGACAGTACCCAGAAGAGCTGGCGTAAGACCACCGCCGAGTCCCCCATCCTCGGTGGCAACTACCTGATCCACGCGGTGCCGGACATGATTTCCGAGCAGGTCGGGGTCTGGATCTACGGTGGCACCCAGACCGAGGTCAGCGACAACCTGTTCACCCTGCTCGGGCTGTTCGAACAGTACGACTTCCGGATCCGATGGACCTTCGACGAGTACCGGGAGTACTGGCGCTGTCAGCTGAGCGAGACCCAGATCAGCCGCGGTCAGGTCTGGACGCACAATCTGATGGCCCAGGTCACGGCCACCGTCCCGCGCTATCCCGACGTCTCCAGGGAGTACATCTGATGACTGGCCGTCTGACCATGTGGGGAGCCGGTCAGGTGCTCACCAACTACTTCGCGATGACCACCCAGCCGCCGACCAGCTTCTACTTGGCGTTGGTCTGCCAGATCGCGCCGACGCCGTACATGGACGGCAGCGAGCTGGATGAGCCGACAGCTGACGACTATGCCCGGATCGAGGTGCCCAACGACCTGGCGAACTGGGCCAACGACTCCCAGCCGCAACTGGTCTACAACACGTTGTCCGTCCAGTTCCCGACCGCGGCGAGCGATTGGGGTCAGTGCAACTTCTGGGCGCTGTGCAACGCAGTGGTGGACGGCTATCCACTGCTGGTCGGCGACCTGGAGGTGCCGATCATGGTGGCAACGGGAGATCAGGTGGTGCTCGATCCAGGGGATCTGAGCGTCCAGCTCGGACCGTTCTTCCTGCAAGAGGATGAGTCCTGATGGTCGTCCAGTCGGCCAAGACGGGACTGGTCGATGTCACCCTGCAGGCCAGGGTCAAGGCCAACGTGCTACCACCACGGCTGCTGAACGTGCCTGGTGGGTTGTACCCGATGATGAGCTCGGCCTGGGAGGTCGACGAGTACCGGATCATGGCCGGCTGGCCGGTGCCGGTACCCGATGGTGACATCCGGGCCGAGGTGCTGGTGTCCGGAGACGGCACCGTGCTGGGCAACCGGGACGCACCCACCTCACTGACCACCAACGCCGCGGTGCGCTGGTGTGCGGACACCAACTACTACGACCAGACCGCGCTGCAGTGGACCCCGATCCAGGGTCAGTCATCGCCGTGGCAGACCAATCCGGACAACGAGCCGACGCTGTACACCGACTACGAGTACCGGATCAACGACGAGCGGTTCATCGACATGACGGTGCTGAACTTCGACTCCGATACCGCCGGCTATATGACCTGCAACCTGGATCTGGTGATGGGTGGTACCAGCGGCTACACGGTGATCATGGTGCTCAGTCCGAACTCGCTGTACGGCAACGACCCGAACACGATCGAGAACGGGCTGTGGGGGCCGGACACCCTGGACGGTGCCTACGCCTACTTCACGGTGAAGGTTCAGGCGATCTTCATGACCACCGACAAGATGCGCTCGCAGAAGGGAGTCCCGATCGGGGACGCGCTGAGCTCCACCGCTCCGACATACGTGGCGCTGGTCGTCGACAGGCCACAGACGGTGCTGTATGCCGGTCCAGGGCCCTCGAAGATCCTGAGTAAGTCATTGGTAGCCGGACCGACTCCTGAGCCGCTGGGGACCCATTTCTGGCTCGGGAACACCCCTAACCCGGAAGCCGGCACCATGGACATGGCGCTGCTTGACCTCGGTATCTACCCCAACACCCTGAAACGTTCGGCGGTGATGGCCGAGTTCAGCCTGCTGTCCCAGGTCTACGGCGGTGACGGGTGACCCAGACGCTGACCGCCTATGCCTCCGAGCAGTTGCCGCTCGGCTTCTTCCGGGTCTTCGCCACTCCGCCCGGGAGCTTCCGCCGGGAGATCACCCTGTTCCGCGGTGCGCCGACCATCGTCTCCGCGGTGACCACCAGCGACCCGTTCACCGACACCACCGCCCAGCTGTCGATGGCCCAGATCACCCCGTTCGACATCCCCGGTGCCGGCGATCTGGAGTGGCTGGTGCCGTACTGCGACATCGACATCGTGTTCCAGAACACTGGTGGGTACGACTTCGACTGGACCTGGGAGGGCTACATCGCGTCGTACTCATTCAGTCTGGACGGGCAAAGTACGTCCTTCACGCTTGACCTGAAGGGTGCCTTCTACGGGTTGGACGACTATCTGGCCATCCCCAGCTTCCCGAGTCGGCCGATCCCGTACGAGATCCTGATCGCGCAGGCCTTCGACCAGGATGCCCATCCAGCACACCTGGGCAAATTCCTGATCCAGTTCCCGGTCAACTGGCCATTAACCGTGCCTCCGTTCAAGGACCCGGCGTACCTGTCCATGTTGAAGCCGTGGGGCGTGGCCACCGGGATGCCCTGGACGGGTATCACCTCAAGGTCGACGGGTAGCTGGGAGCCGCTACTGACCGGCTTCGTGCAGTCGCTGCTGACCGTGATGTTTGCCCACGGTGGGGCGCAGTGGAGCGTGCGGAATCTGGGTCATCGCCGGCCCGAGCTGTACCTGCGCAGGATTCCCGACGCCGACGACGACTCCATCATCGATATCACCCTGGGCGCACCGGGTGTCGCGTTGAACGGTACCCGGGACTACACCCAGCGGGCCGGGGTGATCTATGGGTCGGGCACCGACTTCGCCGGCATTAACTTCTCCAACATCGAAGTCTCTCCGGACGGGAAGACCACCTACTTCAAGCCGTTCGCCTGGGACCCGCAGATGTGGCCGCGCAAGTCCAACCCGAACTTCAACCCGCTGGTCAAGCCGAAGGAGACGATGATTACCTTCCAGTCCGGCGTTGACGAGGTCGCTGCCGCGAAGGTGGCTCAGGGCCAGTACCAGCGGTTCGCCGAGCCGGGCATCACCGGTGACATCACGCTGTCCACCGACCCGAGGACCACCGTTGGTGCACTGGTACCCCGGCTGCTAATCAAGGGTGGCGCAACGATCCGGATCAACGGGTTGTTCGGAGTCCGGGACGGAGTGCTGGCCCACGTCACCCAGTCCAACGCGGACTTCACCGCGATGACCAACACGTTGACCTACGACACCAAGTACCGCGACGTGCTGACGGTGGACGAGGTCCGAGCCAGGACCCGGGACGCGCTGGCTCCGTTGCGCTCGCTCCAGGTCGGCAAGTACTCCACCACCATCCAGGACCTGATCCTGCCGTGGAGCTATTCGGCGGGCTCGGGGATCATCCCGACCCCGGCCAAGGAGTTCTTCAACGAGAAGCTGCCCCAGGATGCAGAGTTCCCGTACGAGGACTTCACCACCCAGTTCCCGCCGTCCAACCCGGCGTACAAGCCCTGGTACATCCAGATCGGTCCGACCGACACGGACAATGCCAACCACAACTGGAGCTCCACTAAGCGCAACAACCGCCCGGATGCGGCGATTATGATTCGGATGGCCGCTTCTGGCTCGATTCGGCTCACCCAGCTCTGTGCGTACGACAAGGACGGGCACGTGATGCCGGTCAAGTTCCACCTGTCGGTGTACTACCTGAGCGGTGTTTTCGCGACCAGCATGCCGGAGATGATCCCGCAGAGCGATCCACACTACCCGCCATACCTGAAGGCGATGAAGGTGAACGGGGACATCATCCCGACCACCTACCAGACCATCGACGGACACGCCCAGAACCATCCGTTTTACCGGGGTAGCTGGGAGAAGGTGCAGCCAGATGGTAGTCCGTTCCCCTGGGCAGGTGACCCGCAGTTGCCGGACCCGTCCATCATCGTCGGCTGGGGTAACTACTACGAGCCGGCCGGCTACTACCCTGGCCGGTTCTCCGGCGGCAACAAGCGGTCCGGGATGCTGCAGGATGACACCGGCTGGGACTGGGACCTGGTGGCCAAGGGGTACCTGAACCCGGATCCGACCCAGAACGTCGGTGATGACCAGGCTGGTTGCTTGTTCATCATGATCTACTGCGACGACCAGTTCGACGAGTCGGTGTACTTCCTGGGCCGTTTCATCAGATTGGAACCCGGACAGAGCAAGTAGGTGTGAGATGGCAGACGGCAGCATCACCGACATCCAGGCGCACATCTGGCTGCAGGAGATCGCCGACAACGGCTGGATCAGCCTGCACTACGACAACCCGGGACTGGGCAGCAGCGATGCCGCCGAGATCAGCGGTGGCGGGTACCTGCGGTTCAAAATGGTCTGGCGGCAGCCGGACAACCGGACCATCTGGAGCCAGGTGGATGCCCGGTTCTCTGGGCTGACCCAGAACAAGATCGTCTACTTCGGGGTCTGGGACAGCCAGTACAAGGGAATGTTGCGGGCCTACGCCCAGCTGGCCACCCCAGAGCTGGTGCTGAACGGTCGTGGGTTCGTGCTGAACGCGGGGTCGATCGCGATCAGCATCGGCTGATTTTGGGCATGAAAAAAGGACCGATGGGGCCCCGCCCCTCCCGAAGGAGAGACGGGGCCCGTAGGTCCTAGTAGTCGCCGAACAGGTCGGCTAGTCGTACGTTGTACTCGTCGCGCTCGTCGACGAACACCGGCTCGGCGGATCGGAACCGGATGGATTTGCACACCCGGCCGATCACGTGGCCGACGATGCTGGTCACGCCGACCAGGAACAGCAGACGGCCGACCATCACAGACCACCTCGTAGCAGCCAGCTGATCACCTTGGCGAGGACGAGCTTGCAGGCCTCCTCGCCGCCGTGCTGCCAGCACCACTTGGAGATCTCTGGTGCATTCGTTTTCAGCCAGTCCCAATGCTGGCGACCGGCGGTCAGCAACCAGACCAGGAACTTGCTCCAGTTCCAGTCGTCTTCGAAGTTGCCGGTGGTAGCACAGCCGTGGAGACCATCCAACAGCTGGGTCCAGTGCTGCTCCTCGACGGAGTCCGGGGTGGAGCGAAGGTACTCCGCCGTGAACATGGCCTCGAGCTCGTCGAGATGAGTGTCAATCACGGTCATGTGACTTCCCTTTCGTAGTGACGTGCGCCGTGGAGAAGGAGCATGAGCTCGTCCAGTGAGTGCCCGAGCGATCTCGTGAAGGTCTCACCTTAGGCCCAGGGCCTCCAGAGACGTAAAGAGACGGTCGACGGCTCACCGGGGTTACTCCTCCCCCACGGCTTTAACCACCGAGATGCTGTTGATCAGATCTCGGTGGAGTCTCAGTCGTGCATGCGTTCCCACTTGGCGGTGGCACGCATCATGTCCAGCACCTGCTGTTCGGTGCGGAATCGGTAGTCGTTCCAGCCCTCCGGATTGGCGGCCCGGGAACCAGATCGGTGGATGCCTGCCCGGAGGGCGTCACGCGCCTTCTGGTACTGCTCCATCTGCTTCTTGGTCAACGTGGTAGCGAAAACGATCTTGCTATTCGCCAGTATGTCGGGATTGATCTCGGTTAGTACGCCGCCTATCATGCACAGCGCACCGGCCGGACCGTAGCTACTAGCCCGTTTGCGGCGCAGGGTACGACGTGTCCAGCCGTGCTTCTCAATCGCATCTGCGCCGGCATCGATGATGTCGGCGATCTCCTCACTCATTGTTTCCCTTTCGTGCGATGAGTTCTTGATACTTCTTGCCGGCCAGGAAGCCTAGACAGAAGATCTTCAACCAGCTCTCCGGGTCTTCCAGGCGTGATGGGTCGGTGACCACCAGTGCCGTCACCGCGAACTTGGCCTGTTCGACCAGGGTCTGGGTGTTGACACCGGTGACCTCTTCGAAGGTGGGGTCCTCATTGATCTGCTGGCACAGTTCCATGACGGCCTCTCTCAGTAACTTCGTGTTGATCTCGAGGGTGTGCTTCTCCTTCGTGTTCCAGGTCGGCATCAGATCTCCTTGATTACGATGGTGAACGGTCCGCTGTTGTCGTGGTCGCCGAATCGTTCCTCGATCAACCGGTGTCTGGTACTACCCCGTGGTGCATGCAGGATGATCGCGATAGCCAGCTCACGGTCCTGCAGGGCGGCCAGACAAGCCGCGTCGTAATGGAACTGACGCGTCTCGGCGTCCATTGCGTGGGCGAACTTGGCGGCCAGGTTCAGACCGCCGTCCTCTGCTTCCGCTACCCGTTCCTCGATGGTCGGTGCACTGATGGCGTCCTGCATGGTGTCGAACATCAGCCCACCACCACTGGTCAGCTCATGGTGCGGGTCGATGACCGACTCCTCCCGCCAATCCACCGTTCCGTTGGAGATGGTGAAGGCCTGGCTTTGTAGCAGGTAAGCCCCGCCACGCTGGTGGATCGAGGTGTTCAGGGACTCGATGATCCAGCCCTTCTCCGTCGCCTCCGGCATCGTCTGATAAACGAACTGCATCTCGTTGGGCATCCACGGTTTGCCGGTGATCGGCGAGTTCGCGTAGGTGGTGTGGTAGCCCTCGAAGGTGATCGAGACGGTGTCGGCAGCGAACCCCGTTGAGCCGAGCAATGCGGCCTGCAGGCCCTTGTCTCGGTCTAACGGGGTCGCTACCGCCGCTACCATCTCGTCTCCCCGCCAGAAGTGCAGGTAGATCAGTAGATCGTTGTTGTCCGGCGAGGTGGCGACGTAGTCCTGCTTGGTCTGCCGCATCAGATCAGTGATCAGATCCAGCTTCTCCCTCAGATCCACGGCTCGCCTCCTCCGTTGCGCTCTCGATGCCATCCAGCAGATCTCGTTCGGACCAGTCCTTGCCCAGCTTGAAGCCGGCCAGGTACGACGTGGAGATCACCGCGGTCCCGACCAGCAGCCAGAAGTTCCAGATCTGGTTCGGCTCGGTCTCGGTATGAGCGATCCCGACCAGGTGGAGCAGCTGGTCCAGTCCTTCGTTCAGGTACATGGTGAAGAAGTCCAGTACCTCGGGATCGGAAGCCAGTCCCTTCGCGAACTGGCTGCACTGGATGCGGTACTCCTCATTTCCGAACAGCTCGTCGGCCTTGCCGTAGAACAGGAGCATCTTCACTACCTGCTCGTTGCCCTGGCCTATCACCGCACCGTTGGAGAACGCCCGGACCATCAGCGCCACGTAGTCTGGCAGCATCACCGGACGAGTCAGCTCGAGCAGGTCGTCGGCTTGGCTGGGCATGCTGGACCCGGCGAACCATCGGTAGCCACGCCGGGTGTACACGAGTAACAGTTCGCTGTACAGCTCACGCATCCCGACGAAACCGGGCGCTACGTCGCTGGCGGTGAGTCGTTGGACTTGCCCTGGTTTGAACCGCTCATCACGGGAAACGGTGAACGACTGCTTGATCTCATCGACCAGATCAGTCATCGGGTACTCCCTTCCGAGCCAGGAACTCCATGAATTCTCCCACCAGGGACCGACTCATTGACACGTTGATTCGTCCAAAGTCCTCCTGGTATGTCCGGCCAGCCACGAAGAACAGCTCCATCAGCTCCTCGAGCTGGATGGTCAGCCCCATGTCGTTCTGGTCGTAGAACCTGCGGATGATCATCTTGAGCTCGCGCGATTCGTCCAGGTCCAGGCCAGTACCAGCGGTCTCGATCGCCTCCTCGAGGAAGGCGGTCTCGATCTTCATTCCCTCTCCTTTCGTGGAGGAGCCCCGGAGGGGGACAAGGGAAGTCAACCCCCTCCGGGGCCGTCTGTGACTAGCTACGGATCATGATCTCGCCATCGGACAGATCCACATAGTGACTCTGCATCCGATCATCCATCACTCGACCGACCGTCTTGGCGATCAGGTCCTCGATGCGCGGCTCCTTGGGAGCCCACTCACCGGCCTGCTGGTACAGCTCCCAGGCCGGTCGCAGCGCGTTGGCAGACCGGACGAAGTCGCTGGTGGCCAGTGGCTGGTCCAGCTGCCCGGTACGGATGATGCTGCGGGATCTGGTCCCGCTCAGCGACCGGACGATGTACGCCGGGCTGAACCCCTCGTATGACGAGTGCATCACCGTGTAGTCCAGCTCCTCGCGCTGGTGTGCCGGGATGGTGACGTTAATCAGTCGCTCGACGCCTGGGATATCCAGCTCGTCGATGAAGATGATCGTGTCGATCCGGCCGGCTCGCAGCAGCTTGTCCGGGATCCGGTCCGGGTGGTTGGTGGTCACCATGATGAGCAGCTCGCGGCCCTTGGTGCTGGCACCGTCGAACATCTCCAGCATCTTGTCCATCAGCTGGGCATCGGAGAAGTCGAACTTCTCGATGTCCTCGATGGTGAGCAGTTTTGGCCCGTTGATGTTCTCGCAGAACCGAGTGGTCCGGAAGATGTTGTCGTCCGGTCCACACTTGACCGCGGTCCAGTTGTTCTCCAGGCAGAACTGCATGGCGACCAGCATGGCCAGCGTCTTACCTGTCCCTGGCTTGCCGGCCAGCAGCACCTTGTGTCCGACCGGTTCGCCACCTTGCCGGAGCAGGTCAGCACAGCGGATCCGGCCGAACACTTCGTCCTCGAGTGCCTCGTACTCCTTCTGTGCCCAGACCACTTTGCGGCGGTCGACGGCATATGGAGCCATGAACACCGGCGGCTTGTAGAAGCCGGTCCGCGGATCGGTGCGCCCGATGCCTTCGAGTGCCTTGTTCCGGTAGACGGTGTGCTCCTTGATGTACTCCTTGAGGTAGCCCAGCATTCCCCGGACCTGACGGGCGTACTTCTTCTTGGCCAATACCTGCACCGACAGCCCTTGGCCGTAGTCGGGGTCGGGACAGGGGGAGAGGTTGATCTGCGCGCCCCACGGTGGGAACTTGAGCAGCCCGAACGGGACATTGACCGTCTTGTCCCGATCGATCTCCAGGGTGGGCAGGTCGGGGTACTTGACTCCCCACATGGAGTACTGCGCCTGGCCGGAGACACCGGCCGTGTAGTGCTCTCGCATCATGTTGTGGAAGCACCAGGCACCATCGTGCGCCCGGCACTCATACGTCATGGTCAGTTCGTACATCTCCTTCTCAGACTTGGCCTTGTCCAACAGGAGATTGCCGGCGGTCTCATACTCCATCCGGCGGGGTACCTCCGGGAGCGCGATGCGTATGCCGCGGTCCACCCGGTACTCGACAACGGATGCTTCTTCCTTCTCATACTCATCGGCCTTGCCACCGAAGAAATCGTCTCCTCGTTGGTTCTGGGCCTTGATGTCCTTCTTGGTCCATAAGCTGTCGACAGACATTGAGTCGAGGGGTCCTTTCACTCGATGGGTCCTAGTTTGTCGCGAGCAGCGGACGCGCATGCACGACAGGTGTCGTACCGAGCGTCGTGATAATGGACGTGCTGTTCGATCACGTCTTCGCGGAGCAGTACGTCGATGTTGGCCCTCTTGACTTCCTCGAAGGCCAACACCCGTAACGCATCTCCACCGCGATTGAGGATCTTCACGAGGACGGCTGTGGACAGCTTGTCGCCGGTCCACAGTCCGTCGATGATGAATCGTGCCCGGTGAACTGTTAATTCGGACACGTCACTCCTTTCGGGTGGTTTGGATCGGAGTGTTACTGGTCCCGCTGTTCTTCTCCTCCTTCCTTCTGGGTGAGCGCATTCCATTGGGCTCGAAGCTCTGATTGGGATTCGCTGGGCATCCAGATCGGTAATGTCATGTGATGACTGAGTCGATAGAACCGATTTGTCGGCAGGTAGTGCACCCAGGTCTCCCACAGGGTGTTGTCAACGATGTGTGCGCCGACGTAGACGGTCGCCTTGAGTCGTCCGGAGTCCTTGAGCTGATCGATCAGTGCCGGCACCCGGCCGGCATCGATCTCGGTGGCGTAGATCACCTCTAGTACCTGGTTCTGCAGACCGATGAAGTACATCCGCCGTCTCCGCTTCGGGTCTCCCAGGATCAGCTCACAGACAGCTAGATTGAACTCTGCATCCCGAGGTCCGCTCATCAGGCCGGCACCGCCTCGTCGTCCATCTCGAGCCGGATCAGTCGACGCATCTCTGCGCTCGGCTCACCGGTCTCGTCACGGCCGACCTGCTTGTCGCTCTCGTCGTAGACGGCAATCGCGACGTTGACGTCCCGTAGGTACTGGAATGACTGCTTCAGGGCCTTCACGACGTCCCGGTCGGCCTTGCTTATGTAGCGCGGCTCGGTCGGCTCATACACGACTCGAGCTATCAGCACACGTTGCTTGGGCATTTAAACCCCTTCCTTTCCACACAAAAGGGTGGGGCCGTACGTCGTACGACCCCACCCAGATCTTTGTTGCTAGACGCCGACCAGCTTGTCGTGCTCGGCCTTGAGCTTGCGAATCGCCTTCAACCGCGTATCCTCTGCTCGGGCCATCTGGTAGGCCACCCCCCAGTCGATCCTCGCCGAGATGACCTCGGCATCCGGGCTGCCCTGGGCGGTCTTCTCGTACTCCGCTCGGAAGTTCCGGTGGATGTCGCCGACCGAGGCATTTTTGCCGACCTTGCCGCCTCTGCCGTCACGTACCATCAGCAGATTCTGCCGGCTCATCAGGTCGGAGACATAACGAGTGTCGACCTCGTGACTGGGATCCTCAGCCAGCTTCAGCAGCTTGGTCAACTGGCGGTACCGATCCTCGAACGTCTCGTTCGGGTCCAGCTTCAGATCCGTTGGGACTCGCGAGGTGTAGCTGACCTTGCCGTTGGACTTGGTCGTGTCCTGTTTCTCCGCGGCGGCCTTCTTGATGACCTCCTCGGCCTCCTCGGACACCCGCTGCGCCGCCGCTGCGAACTCCTCGTCGGTGGTCGGCTTGACCACGACCGGCTTTTCCTTAGTCGCTTCGGCAACTGCCCGATCTGCGAATCGCACCAACATGAAGATGATGTTGACGATCACCCACATGGCGCAGACAGCGCCCAGACCGATGAGCAGCAGGACGATCTTCGGGGCCAGCGCCAAACCGGCTGCCATCACGATGGCAGGTGCCAACGGATGACGAACGACCTTGAACACGTATCCACGCACCGGCGTGGCCTTGACCCATACCCACTTGAACGGCTTGACGATGGCATCCATCGGCAGCCAGTTAACGACGTGCCGAAGTTCACGACCGATCCAGCAGACGGCGCGCTTGACGGCGGAGCCGGTCTTCTTGGAGATGTCGGTCATGATCTGCACGCACTTCTTGATGAAGCCTTCCCGGGTAGGAAGGCCGATGACGTTCTCGGCTGTGCTCATTGCACTTCCCTTTCATGGTTGTTGTCACGGTTCGCGGATCAGGGAGTACTACTCCTCCACTGCTTGGCAGTGCGATCTCACGCGACGCCCTGCGGGAACACCGTTCCACCACTGCCAGGCAGTGTCAGGGCATGCAAAAAGCCCCACGACTATCTGAGTCGTAGGGCTGAACGTGGGCATGCGGTCGCTCGCGTACACTCTATTGTAGCATATTCACTACATAAATACCAGCCTAATCTGGCATATCCCACTCATCCTTGTCCAGATCGGCCACTGATTCGCAGTCAGTGCAGATCAACCGAGCCTGGGCCGAGGTCTGCTCGTCCAGGTCGGTGACGGGTACGTAGGTCAGGTTCTCGCCGTTGCGCATGATCTCGCCGGCTCGACCTTGGTACTCGGTGTGCTTGATGATCTGAAACAGGATCTCCCTGGACCCGCAGTTGCCGCAGGTACACGGCTTGGGTACGGTGTCCGGCGCGACCAGGGCTAGCTGGTCGGCATATTTCTGGTAGTTCTTACTGGCCCAGTCCGGGATGACGTCGGGGAACCCGTCCGTCATCCACTTGCGGGCCTGGCGATACCGGTAGCTACTCATCGGTAGCAATTTCAGCCGGCTGACCCAGCCGATGGAGATCTCCGGGTCGGATCGGGAGAAGTGCTCGACCAGCACATAGCCCATCAACAGTCGTTCCTCCCAGTCCGGGAACTCCTCGGCATGCTTGGCCGGGTCGATGCCGCGTAGTACGGCGAAGTCCCGCTCGAGCAGTGTGCTGGAGGCAGCTTGTAACGCCGCATCCCCCGGCCCGAAGTTCAGCTGGTCGTCGACCGGTTGGACATTGCCCTCGACCTTCTCGGACCCGCCGACGAAGTCGTTAGCCGAGAACATCAGCGATAGCAGCGGGTTCTCAGACATCGCTGTCCTCCGGCAGGTACACGTCCTGCACGATTCTCTCCTGTTCGATGCGGTAGTTGCGGACCGCCTCCCGCTCCTTGTCCGCGATGAAGTCGCTCAGCGCGTAGATCATCGGTAGGACCTGGTTGTACGGCAGGCAGATCTGGGCCTCCACCTGGTCGCTGATGGCGTCCCGGTTGAGTATGAGCAGCAGCGAATCGTCGTCGCCGGTTAGCTCCATCACATGCTCGTGACGGGAGATGACATCGGCTCCAATCAGGGCACGATGTACCAGGATCGGATTGCCCATCAGCGGAGCACCACCTCGGTGTTGGAGATGATCTCGACCACCGAGTAGCCGTTGGTCTTGTCGGCCAGGATCTGCTTCACCTTCGACCACAGGGCGCGGTCGACCTGGCTGTAGCGCACCGGCAGGTAATCCCTGGGACTGGCCGGCCTGTCGGTATACCGCACCGAACGTCCACTAGCTGCCTTCTGGGCCACGGCCTGCACGGTCTTCTCATGCAGCCGAGCCTTGCTCTGGACTGTCATGCGATGTTGTCTCCGTTCTCATCGGGTACCGGCCACAGCAACCGGGACGTGGGGTGGTTCATCGCCGAGGTGGAGTGCCGGGTGCACCGGTACTCCCCATTCGGCAGTTTCTGTACGACGTCACTGCGTCCGCACGCGGAGCACTCCGGGTCGCGGACCCAGATCGTCTTCTCCATGTCGATCTCGACCTGGGCCTTGTGCATCTCCCAGCCGATCCAGTAGCCGGCGGCGAATGCGCCGACCACGCCGACCAGGAGCATGATCCAGTACCAGTTCATGCCTTCACTTCCTTTCGTTGTGCGGGCGGTAACTCCATCGGGATCGGACCATGACCCGCCGCCTCGTACTGGGTCTTGGTCATGTCGTGGTGGACCCTGATGTGTTGGACCAGGCCGCCTCTGGTAGTCGAACTATGGCCGCAGATCTCGCATGGTCCCCAAGGCCGGGGTTTGCCGCCGCGCGCTGCTCGCTGGTCGCGATACTTGTCCGCCGCCATCAGCGGTTTCACCCTGGTAGCCGGCACACCTTTCTTAGCCAGCTCCTCGGCCATCTCAATGATCTTGTCGCACGTATCGCACAGGTCGATCTTGGTCGGACCGAACTCATCGATCGTGACGGTTCTGGTGATGACGGCTAAGGCGGGTTCCTCGTGATCGTTGTCGCACCACAGGATGATCTTGACTTCTTGACTCATGACACCCTCCTCAGATGACCTTGGGCATCGGTAGTTCCTTGATGTCCCAGCGGATGTTGACCGCCTTCTTCCCGGAGACGAACGCGTTCCAGGACTTCAGCACTACTGCGACCCCGATCTGCTCAAAGCGCTGGCCACCGCCGAGCATGGTGGTGGTGGTACGGCCATACCGGCGCAGCGCCAGTCGGGCGTCGCCGTGCTCCAGACCGATGCCGGTGCCGACACCGCGGGCGAAGTCGTCCAGCAGCGCCAGCCGCTGACTGTTCTGTACGATGACGAACACTGCAGCGCCCACCATCCGGGGCGGCACCAGCAGCATCTTGTCCGTGTAGCAGCGGTCGTACGACTGGGCGGCGATCTGCATCTGATCCGGGTACTCGCGGGCGTACAGCTGGGCCTGGATCTTGGAGATCCGGATGGTCTGGTTCCAGATCTTCTCCGGATACAGGTCGTACATCAGGGCGACCCGGGCAATGGTGGCCACTCGGTACGGCTGAGCTATCCCGAGCATGGACAGAACCTGAGCGGTGGTCCGGGCGTTACCGGAGTCTGCGACATCGATGATGTCGCTCGGTACCTGCCGGGAGACGTTCATCCACTGGCTGGTATTGGACTCGATGATCGCCCAGAGCCGGTGCTGACCGTCCAGCACGCCGTCGTTGGCGTCCAGCATCATCACCTGCGGATTGGGCTTCCAGCGACCCTCTGCCATGTCTGAGGCCCACTTCTGCACCGTCGACTCGCTGATCCGACGGTTCTTGATCTCCTTGCTGTTCTCTAGCCACTTGGTGGCCATCTCGGGGGTAACCAGCACCCAGTTGGTGTCTATGGATGGGGGCTTTGGTGGGCGAGGACGTGCTGTCATGCTGGTATTCCTTTCGTGGTTGAGCAGGGGTCCGATTCCTCACCCGGACCCCTGCTCGTGTACACGGTCAGGCGCGGGCACGCCTGACTGCGAAATCCGCTCGAGCGGCAGCGCGACCGGCGTCGAACGTGGTGGCGAGCACCGCGTCGATCGCGTCCAGCTCATTCCGCAGCCACTGGGCATGAGCACCAGCGCTCGATGCCAGGGTGGCCAGGTGACGAGCCAACGGGTTGGTCGAGGCCTGCAGCACGTTCACCCCGTTGCCGTCGTTGGCCAATGACTCGCCGTGGGTGATCTGGTACCGCAGGTTCTTGGCCACCTTGAACATCGCGTAGTACTCGCTGCTGGTGACCCAGCAGCAGTTCCGCTCGATGATCACCGCCATGCCCTTGGCGGCTGCCTTGATCTCCAGTAGACGGCGGACATCGGTGTTGAACAGCACCGAGTCGTCCCGCCAGATGCCAGTGTTGGCGTGGATGGCGAACCGGATCTCTCGCTTGGAGTGGATCTTCCGGGAGTCCCGGATCTCGACCCACACCTCGTTCGCGATCATCGTCGCGAACTGGGGGCTAGTCATGACAATGCACTACTCCTCAGGTAGTACTGCTCTCCAGCCATGCCTCTACGTCCCCCACGAAGGCCCGGCCTTCCTGTATGGCGGTGAGTTCGGTCACCGCCCAGTCGATGGTGCGCTTGGCGTTGTCGCTCAGCTCACCATTCCCCCCGTCATAGACGTGCCGCAGACGCATGACCGCCTTGGTCAGCTCGAGCAGCACCCCCTCGTTCGGGTCATGCCTGGTCGGGGTGGCTGCCTGGCCACGGTTATGGCTGGCCAGTACCTCCCGGTCATGTGCCTGGGACGCCTTCGGATGGCTGGCGACCACCTCGCCGACCAGCTCCGGTTGCGCCTGCACCATCTTGGTGATGGTTTCCCGGCTCGCTCCGGCCGGTGTGTCCGGCCAGCTCTTGCCGGTCAGCTCGCGGGCGAAGTCGCGCAGGTTGGTGCCCTCCTGGTCCGCCTTGAGCAGTCGTTTGACCATCGCCTTGTCGATCGGCAGCTGGGCCCGGACCACCTCGGCGGTCAGCTTGGGCGGCAGTTTGTAGACCGTCGTCCGCGGGATGTCCGGAGCGATGTACTTGGCCAGCTTGGCCCGCTCGTGGATCCAGCTGTTGGACTGGTGGGTCACCGTCATCACGACCCTGATCGCCACCGCCCGGTCCTCACCGGCACGTACCTTGGACAGCGCGATGGAGGTACGCCACCACGCGGTCCGGTACTTAACATCGACCTTGTCGCGCTCGTTGGCCAGCCGCTGTTCCAACGTGGCTAACGCCTTGATATCACTCACATTCATATGGTTCGTCCTCTCGTAGGTTGTGTATGGAGTCTATGAGATATCGCAGACATCAATCAGTGCTCCCCTCATGGTGTTCCGGGTCACCGGAGATGACCCGGCCGTCCTGCATCAGGATGACCTCACCCTTCTCCAGCAGGTGGATCCGGACCAGGATCTGCTCGTCTACCTGCGTGCACTTGCGTTGCCGTTGCCAGGTCTGTGCGAACAGCACTACCCAGAACAGCCCGAGGCCACCGACGATCCAAGCGAACAGTCTGTCGTCGGAAGTGTTCGCGGTGCGCATCGACAGGATCGCCAGGCCGATTGTCCAAGCGGCCGTGATGCCTATCGAGTGCAACCGCTGTCGATGGAGCTTCTGATGCTGGGAGACCGCCAGGTAGAACAGCTGGGACCGGCTGGACCCATTGATCTGGTGCACCATCTGGTTCACGAAACGCTCGTCATCGTCGTCCAGCTTGGTCATGCTCATCTCCTGACTGACCTCGCCTCGCAGCAGCCAGTGTTTTGGCTTCATCGCCCTCCTCTCACGGGCGTTCGGTGGTGGGTGCATACGAAGGTGAACCCATCTGTGTCGATGTGTCGGATCACGCCGCCGAAATCGTCCAGCATGTCCAGATCGACACGCCGGATGTGCTTGGCCGGTAGCGGCAGTGGAAGTACCGCCTGCCACAGCACCTCGATGTACTCTCCGAGGGCTTCGGGGAGCGTCGGGTACAGATGGTTCAGCACGTGATCGTTGCAGTACTCGATGCGCACCTCGTACGCGACGATTGGCAACGTCATACTCATGTCTGCTCCCTGATGGTGATGTCCAGCCATAGCCCGGAGATCGGTCCAGGCTGGAGTGACCAGGTGTAGTCGATGCCGTTCTCAGTCTCGGATTGGACGCCCGACATCGTCGTGGTCATTCCGAGCTTGTCGGCCACCGACTGGGCGTTCAGCTCGCCGAGCATGCAGCCGACGGTGTGCAGGTAGATCTGGTCGGCACCGGAGCTCCCGACGATAGTGTGATCGTCGGGCATCTTGATCCAGGCCTTCAGCGTGTTCTCGGCGAACTTGCCATTGCCCAGCTCGTGGTAGTGCAGCTCGATGCAGCTCTGATAGGTACCTGCCAGGTCAACACCGGGCGTTGATGCTGAACTCGTGCTGGCACAGCCAGCAGCCAGGACGCCGACCGCAAGCAGGCCGGCTAGGCGAATCTTCCTCATGTGACTTCCCTTTCTGGTTGATGACATGCGAAAGCCCCGCCAGACCTTCCATCTGACGGGGCTTTCGTCCGGTGCTTCCACTCACCGGTACATGGGCATGCAGTAGCACGCATACCTACATTATAGCCTATTTAGTACATGAAAAGCAAGCTATGCACTACTTGATGTCCTCTAGGAACCCCTTCAGCCAGAGCATGCTGTCCGGCTCGGGCTGGCCATCCTCACCGATCCATAGCCATCCGTCGGCCACCTGGCGCAGTTTTGCCGGGATGTCTTCCGGGCTCGTCATACCACGTCGGCAGGCCAGCACGATGGGTTTGTTCAACATGATCGACAGCCCGAGCTCGACGGCGAACTTGACGTCGGCACCGTCTTTCCCCGGCACCAGGGTCATGGTGAACGCCGAGCCGTCGATCATCGGGATCAGCTCATTCTTGACGTGCTCCTTCCACTCCTTCCATTCGGGGTCGTCAGTCCAGTCCGTTGCCATTGGTCTCCTCTACGTGGTCTGGAATCTCCTGCAGGGTGGCCTCCACCAGCAGCACCGTCTCCTGGTGGCCGGCCAAGGCTTCGGATTCGGTGCAGTAGCGCCGGCAGTCGAGGTCGGGCAGCGAACCGGTACCACGGTCCTCCTTGGCGAACACCATGGTCTCGAAGATGACCGGTGGACCTTCCCCGTAGAACCGGTGGTCGATGCCCAGCCAGACGGTGGACACCCAGTACGGGCCGACGTCGGTGCTGCCGACCCGGATGTAGTCCTCGATCGAGTGCAGCCGGGACCATTCATGGATGTCGATCGGCAGCCCAGCCCGGTCGTACCAGAGAGCCGGGTCTCTCATGCTGCTCCCCTCCCGCAGTACGGACAACCCTTGTGGGCGATGCCGAGCATCTTGGCGGTCTTGTCGTCCCGCCAGAACGGCTGGTGGTAGTGGTAGCGCCGCCATACTCGATGCGGCCAGCACCACAGGCCGTGGCTCCTGTCACTCGGCATCGGATGCCTCCGCGAACGAGTCGATGACCTCGATAGCCCGCTCCTGCCACTCCTCCACGTCGGCAATGTCCGGACCGAACAGGGCACCGTAGGCCAGCCCGACGCCCTCGACGTGGACCAGCTTGTCGTCGCGACGGATCTGCAGGATGCCGGTGTAGGGACCGCTGCGGATCACCCGGACCCGCCACTTGCCGTGGTCGACGGTGTTCTGCCAGATCACCTGTGGCTCAGCCATCGCGGGTCCAGTCATGGCAACGCCCGCAATAGCCCTCGCGGATGTCGTTCGGGTTGTAGCTGCGGGCCCCGCAGCGGGGGCAGACGTAGCTTGGCTGTTCGGTCATTCCTGCTCCTTCCTGGCTCGTGCGACGTGTACCTCGGAGTAGATCCGAATCGCCGTCTCCGGACTGGGATGCCAGCCGTGGTGGGAGGCCCAGGTGAACTCCTCGAGGGTGATCGGCCACAGGCTGACCACGTGTGCGTCGCCGGGTTCTCCGCTCGGCTCCACCTCGGAGTACCACATCCCGGTGCGGAAGCCGCGATCCATCCGGGCCACGACGCCTTGCCACTCTTCGGCGATCTCCTCGACGTACTCCGAGCTCATCTGGCCATCTGGTGGCGTACAAGCCTGGATGTATTCGTTCTCGGTGTAGATCCGCCCGAAGATGGACAGCTCACCGGCCAGCCGGT
>Ga0126383_10000236_pt1 | contig 28949 bp, 24 predicted proteins | sample PanSoiMetPlot_35_FD_96882 | JGI IMG/M metagenome (GOLD analysis project Ga0126383, IMG submission 96882) | Tropical forest soil microbial communities from Panama - MetaG Plot_35 | ecosystem: Environmental > Terrestrial > Soil > Tropical forest > Bulk soil | place: Panama | collected 2016-02-17 | reverse complement strand
CAGCACGGCATCAGCGATGGAAACGGAATGACGGTGCTTTGCATCGCATCGCATAATTTCGCAGGTTTGGCGGTGGGAATGGCGGCAGCGGGAGAGCGACCATGTGAGGGCAAGATAAAGCGAACTGACGTTCGCAGCTCGCCCCGCGCGGCAGGACTTGCCAAGTGTCTGTCTGCACATTGAGTTTTGCACGCCAGCGACGGTGCCAGACCGGCACCATCCGAGGTGCGCGTGATGCCGCCGCGCTGCGATTGTCGCCGGATTTCAATCTTGAAAACAGCACTGCTTGGACGCTACAGCGTTGGCAGCATCGCCATTTCTGCCCCTACGCAAGCATTCCTCCGCCACAACGCGATGACCCTCACGACGCTGCTTGCGATGCGGAAACGGCGCTCCAAATCGCCTCATGATGGCCCGCGATTTCGCAGATGATTTCCGTATTCTCCTCGGCCGTGCGCCCAGTCGTGGCGGACCTGCTGACACGCCCTCACGACCTTTCGTGAAGCAGGTCGAGGCCGCGATCCGCAAGGCGGGCGGCAATCCCCGCCGAATCGGCGGTTCGGCCGGGAAGAGAAGCGGGCGGTTCAACGCCCGCGGCCGGGGCGGCCAGCTGTTCTTTCTAAAGGATGACGCCGGCTGGCAGCGGGATTCCGGGGGGCGGTTCCGGGGGCGCCGCGTCGTCGTCAAGGCTCGGGTCGTCAAGCTCAATCCCCGGCGCGTCGCGCGCGGCCCGAGGCTGCCTGACCACGCCAGCAAAGCGGCCGATGCGCATATGCGCTACCTGGAGCGGGACGGCGTGACGCGCGATGGCGAGAAGGGCCATGCCTACTCGGCTCTGGAGAACGAGGCGGACAGTCGCGCCTTCCTGGCGCGCGGACGGGATGACCGGCACCAATTCCGCTTCATTGTTGCCCCCGAGGATGCTGCCGATCTGGGCGACCTGCGCGGCTTCACGCGCGACCTCATGCGGCAAGTCGAGCAGGACCTGGACACTGGGCTCGACTGGATCGCCGTCGATCACCACAACACCGGCCATCCCCATACCCATATCATCGTGCGGGGCGTGACCGACGACGGCAAAATTCTCAACATCGCAGGGGACTATATTGCCTACGGCATCCGTCATCGGGCGAGCGAGTTGGTGACGCGGGAGCTGGGCCACCAGAGCGAGATCGAGGTCGCCCGCAAGCTCTCCAGCGAAATAGGGGCCGAACGCCTGACCCGGCTTGACCGGATGCTGATCGCCGAGCAACGGGATGGGGGCTTCGTCGACCTCCGGCCAGGCGAGGGACAGCGTTACCTGGTCCGGGAGAATCGCCATCTTCTGATCGACCGGGCGAAGCGTCTGCAACGCTATGGCCTGGCGATCGAGACGGAGCCGGGACGCTGGCTCGTCTCCGATGGCGCCGACGCCGCCTTGAAAGCGCTGGCCGCGCGCAATGACATTGTCGACACCATCCACCGGGCGTTGGCGGATCACAGCATCGCCGAGGAGCGCAGTGTCGACCGATACGCCCTTCACGGCGCCGGCTCAGGCGAGCGGGTCGTCGGCCTCGTGCTCGGCAAGGGGCTGGCCGGCGACGAGATGGGCGAGCGGGTCTACCGCGTGGTCGATGGCGTAGATGGCCGGGTCCATCACATGGAATTCGCCGACGCCAGCCGCATCGAAGACGTGCGGCGAGGCATGATCATTGGGGCAGCGCCGGCCGTCGCAGGCCCGAGGCCCTCGGACCGGAACATCGCCATCGTGGCGGAAGACGGCGCCGGCATCTACCAACCGCGCCGGCATGTCGAGCTGATCCGCGACAGCTTCGAGCGGCAGGGGAAGGACCCGGAGGCCTTCGTCCGCTTTCATGTCCGCCGGCTGGAAGCGCTGCGGCGTGCGGGCCATGTCGCGCGGATCGCGCCCGATCACTGGCGCGTCACCAACGACCTTGTCGACCGAGGCATAGCCTATGACCTCAGCCGGGGCGGCGATGGCTTGCACGTCCGAATCCTTTCGACTCTCGACCTCGCGCAGCAGATCGGCAGCCACGGGGCGACTTGGCTTGATCGCGAGTTGGTCGCCCACGGTCGCATTCCTGTCGGGGCGACCGGGTTCGGCCGGGCGGTGGCGGAGGCCCTCGAACGGCGCGCCGAGCGGCTCGCCGACATGGGCCACGCCAAGCGGCAGCCCGACGGTATCTTCCTGGTGCCGCGCAATCTGGTTGCCGCACTGGAGCGCCAGGAAGTCGAGCGGGTAGGGCACGAGATGGCCAAGACGCGCGGCCGCGCCTTCCAGCCTGTGGAGGCTGGCGAGCTCGTCAGCGGAACGCTCGCCGGTTCCGCCAATCTCGCGAGCGGCCGTTACGCCATAATCGACGATGGGCTTGGATTCAGCTTGGTGCCGTGGCAGCAGGTGCTCGATCGGCGCATCGGTCAGCACATTGCTGGTATCGCACGAGACGATGGCATCGAGTGGAGTTTTGGGAGGAAACGTGGGCTCGGCTTGTGACGCCCCCTGCAACAATGACGCGAACGCTGTTGTAATCGGCCGTGCGGGCCAGCGCCGTGCATTGGAAAGCCCATGCAGCGTCGGCAGACGCAGCGGCCCGATGGGCAAGCAGTTCCAAGCGGGACGATACCCGTCCGAGCAACAAGCAAATCAGTCAAGCTTGCCTTGTCAGCAGCTACGGTGTAACCGCCGTCTCTACCTCGGCCGAGAGGCAGCCGCGCTATCAGGCGCGCCATCTCGGTGTCCACGACTCAGCAAGCAAATCAGTCAAGCTTGACTAGCACCAGTTACGGTCTAACCAATCCCTCTTGTGAGTTATATTACAGAGTAACCTGGAGGATGGGATCATGGCATTGACCTCGGCCGAGAAGCAACGGCGCTATCACGAGCGCCATCTCGGTGTTCACGGCTCCAAGGAGCGCATTCAGCTCTTCATCAGCGTGCAGAAAAAGGCGCAACTCGGACGGCTTCCGCGCCATTACGGTTACACAATAACCAAAGTGTCGAGGATCTAGAAGGATGCCGAACGCTGGCGCAGATCGCGGATTAACCAAGCGCTCGACAGTCGAAAGGACGTCGAAGTTGGTGTTGCAGTCGTCGTATTCAATCATGCAGGCGATCAGCGACAGTCTTCGAGCTCGGCGCCGCGCGCTGCGTTGTCACGGGTGGCGTCGCCCACAGCCTGCCGCGGCTGGGTACGCTGACGATGCGATTGTCGATCGGCAACGCGCCTGAGACTGCACGTGTGATCTCCTCGGCCCGCCGACGCAAGCCCCCGCTGCAGCTGATGCCGTCAAGCGTCACTTTTTCGTCGGTGACTGACACCGAGACGCCAAGCGGCGCCATCGATCGGCTGATGTGTTCTGCGAATGCCCACCTGATCCGGGCCTCGATGAGCTTGTCGGCGAGCGCGGAGCGCACTGCGGCACGATCCGGCACGCGGCGGCTTTCGGCGAGTTCGACAATGGTATTCACGCAGGTCTCGACCGACAGCCGCTCGGTATTGAGAGCAACATCATACACGCGCCTATCTTCCCCTTCGGAGGCATCCCGCTCGATCCGCGCCCGCACGGCTTTTGCGTCCATGGTTCCCTCTCGCTTCATCAGGACGGGTCCGCGCGTGCCGCTGGGCGCGCATAGCCGGACGCCGATGGCCCCGGGAATGTCCCGCAATAGCGTCGCAGCCTCCCAGCCTTCGATCAGCACGTTGCCACGCTGAGCGAGGCACAGGATTTCTTCGGTCGCGTAATGGAAGAGCTTGCGGCTGTTGATCCGCCATCGCTCGAGGAGCGACGCCCTGCCGTTCACATAGCGCAAGACCGCCCGGCGATCGACCCCGAGGCGGTCTGCCACCTGCGCGGCGACGTTCGCAAACCGAATGATTGTCAGGCCGAGCCTGGCAACCAGGCGGGCCGCCACTTCGTCGCCGAGCGAACCAATTTCTGCGGTCATCGCGATCACGGTTATTGTCTGCTCGCGCGGCGAGCGGGCGCGTCCAGGCTCGATATTTGAACGATGTCGCCCAAGCTGCGCGCCAACTCGTGAGTCGGTTATTCCGGTATTGAACGGCGAGGGTGCAACGCGTCGAGAATCGGGCGTCATGGTAGTCATGGTGCTGCACTCCTGTTCGGTGCTCGTAGAAAAGACCACTGCGCAATCGGCTCGACGGCACCTGAACTCTGTCCATGGTAAGGCGCAGATTTGCCTAACGGCAATGTCGCGGCCTTGGTCGAGTCGCCACCGGCCAACACGGCGCCCTGGCTGAACACGACCCTGGCAAGGTCCATGGCGATCTGGCATGGCGGCCTTGACGACTGAAGCGATGGAGATGCGCTTGGCATTGAAGCCGGCGATCGGGATGCGCGCGACATCGATCATGATGGTTGCCCTGTGTCGGGATGAGTGAGTTCACTCATGGATTGATCGAACGTCTCATTGTGTTGCTGCAAACGCGCGAAGTATGTGAAGGCTTTCACATTCGGAGCTGCTTTAAATCGGCTCGTCTGGCCATCCGGCCACACCCGCGCTGTGTCGCGCGTTTCACACGAGCAAACGGTTGAGACCTGCTCTCGATCGGTTGCCCTCGGCCAGATGCGAACATGGTCATCGCGTTCGGCACCCCGCCGTCTCCGCCACTAACCCGAAAGGTGCGAGCCTCCCGGATGGCATTGAGCAGCCACGCCATCCTTAAGCGGTGGCGGACGCCCGGGCGCTGATCGCGGATTGAGCAAGTGCTCGACAGTCGAAAGGACGTCCAAATCGGTGTCACAATCGTCGTATTCAATCATGCAGACCACCACAGTACCGACACGCCGCTTGATTTGACCAGCGGGACCAGGGAATACTCTTGCGGATGATCCGCCGACTCGCCGTTCGCCGTTGGCGGAAGTCGAAGACATGCCGAGAGGGTCCGGCGCTTGTCCTCATTACCACTCGCTTCGCGTGCACGCCGTCTGGTAGACGGCATCGCGCTGCTGCAGAACCATCCTCTGTTCGGCGCGCTCGCGCCGGCGCAAATCAAGCAGCTCGGCTCGTTTGCGCGCTCACGCCGGATCGTGAGCGGCACCACGCTGTTCGTGAAGGGCGATCCCGGCACCGCTCTGTTCGCCGTAATGAGCGGAACCGTGAAGATCACGGTGCCGTCGATCGACGGCCGGGAGGTGACCTTCAACCTGCTCTATGCAGGCGACATTTTCGGCGAGATCGCCCTGCTCGACGGCCGGCCACGCACCGCCGACGCGATCGCGGCCACCGACTGCGAGCTGATGGTGATCGAGCGGCGCGACTTCCTCGCCTTCGTGCATGGCGAACCTAAGCTCGCCATGAAGCTTATCGAGCTCCTGTGCGCGCGGCTGCGCGTTGCGAGCGCCCGCGAAGAGGAGGTGGTTTTTCTCAACCTACCGGCCCGGCTCGCGCGCCTGCTGTTGCGGCTCCTCGAAGAGAATGCCGCGGCGGCAGATAAAAACGAGTTATCCATCACCCAGCAAAAAATCAGCGAGGTGCTCGGCACGACGCGCGAGAGCGTCAACAAGCACCTTCAAATTTGGGCCAGGCGCAGGGTGATCGCGCTCAAGCGTGGTGCCATCTTGGTGTTGGCGCCGCGGGCGCTAGCGGCCATCGTGAGCGGCGATGATGATAGCAATGGCGATGATTCCGAGCGGCCCAGCGCGAGACGCAAATAGCGCCGCGCCGGCTGAAAGGTTCGACAATCTCCCTACATCCCGCTGTTTTGAACGGCTCTTAAGACGACACCATCGGGCCGGCTTTAAAGCCGTGACAGTTGCCAATTGATCGGGATTTGCCGATGCCAGCCCGAGCTTCTCAAGCCGCACAGGAAAGCCATTAAAATAGACCGCGTCTCCCTTCACGCCGGCTTCACTTGGATGTGCAGATGTGGGTCTCCTCGCGTGTACACCAGCATTACTTCGTCACACAAAACCCTCGCGCGAAAATGTGGGGCATTCAGCGCCTTTGGCTCTCAAATCGGAGGCCCCCAGCGTCCATTCCTACCACGCCAATACTGATCACGGCCGGCGTTATCTAGGTTGAAAAAGCGGGCGAGCGAGGAGGCGCGCCTAGTCCGTTCGAGCACGGGCAGCGGTACGCTGGCATTGGGGCTTATTGCGTCGGCCGCAACTGCCAACCCTAATGCCGCAATCATAGGGAGCCGTCTCGTGACGCTGGCCCTCGCCGCAGTCCGAGCGTTCGCGCTCGCAAACGTCAGACGAGGCCGGCCAGAAGGCCGGCCTCCAGGTTCTCGAAGTTTTCAACTTGACTAATTCAGCGCCCCCGGTCCCAATCCCGATTCAGTTCAAAGCGAACGTTGGAGTCCGGATCGGTGCCGACATAAGCGCCAGCGGGGTTGTACTCATTGTGAGTTTCGATGGCGTTGTGAGTTTTCGCAGCGGCCAGTGCGCCGGACGCTGTAACAAGCACGAAAGTCAGTGCGAACACAGTCTTGATAAACATGGTGATGTCTCCTGCCTGAGTTTGTCGCTCACACCATCGCGGTGTGCGCTCGAACCTCTGCATTAAGTTCGTCCAAACGTGCGATGTATGTGAAGGCATTCACATTCGGAGTTGTATTTATTTAAATTGGCTCGTTTTGAAGCCACCCCCGCGCTAAGTCGGCGCGATGGCTTCGCACAGGCCTCGGGTTCAGACTCGCTCACGACCGGTTGCCCTCGGCCGGACGCGAAACGTTGCCATCGCGTTCAGCACCCGGACGCCCGGCAACGCTCAGCGACATGTGTCCCAATCATCAAGGAGTGACCCGCGCGCGGGCGCAAATCGCAGATTGACCAAGCGCTCGACAGTCGAACGACGCCAAGTCGGTGCTCCGTCACAGCAGCACCCGTCGCGTCGCCATGGTGCTGCGTGCCCTCGGCATCGACTCGATCCACCGATCCCGCCAAGACTAGGTGAGGCCATCGTTTAGTGGCAAACACTCTTCTGCCCCTAGGAAAATCAATGGGTGATGTGCGAGAAAGGGAAACATGGGCTAGATCGCAAACGAACACGGGAGGCTGCTTTGTTGAGTGCGATCCAAACGTCCAACGCCGCCAACGCGCGATCGGCTCTATGTCGAGACATCATGGCCGGGTTTACCGCCGCTTGCGTGGCGCTGCCGACGAGCCTCGCGTCGGGAGTACTTATCTATGTTCCATTGGGCGCTGCTTACATCGCACAGGGCGCCGTCGCTGGACTCTACGCAGCGATCGGGGCCGGGGCCGGGGCCGCGCTGGTGGCAAGTTCCTCGTTTATTATAACCTCACCGCTTGCCAGCGTGTCGATCATTCTAGCGGCACTGGTCACGTATCTCTCGGGCCAAGCCGAGTTCGACGGCCAGCCGCATTTGATCATCCTTGCTGTCTCGCTGTGCGTGCTGGTCGCAGGATTGTTTCAGGTCGTTTTCGGGTTGCTGGGGATTGGTCGCATCATCAAGTTCACGCCGTACTCAGTCATCGTGGGCTTCACGAATAGCATCGGTGTGCTCATCGTCCTCAGTCAATTGCGCCCGTTCTTTCGTATCGGGCCCGGACTCTCAGATTGGATCCACGTCGAGCATCCGACGATGCTTGCTTTCGTGTTCGCTTTAGCCGGATTTATCGTCGTCTGTGGCCGCTGGTCCGGCAAGATTCCTCCACCGCTGACAGGTCTCATCGTCGGAACGTCCATATTCTACGGGTTGCGCGTTCTGTTTCCCGAGCTTGCGCTTGGACAAACCGTCGGACGGCTGCCGACAGTATTTCCGCCTGCGTCTCCCGTCCTCGATCTCGCCGCTGCCTCCGCGCGAGCCGTCCTTGTCTCGGCGGCTCCACATCTCTTGCTCACGGCTTTGACCCTCGCGGCAGTCGCGACGTTGCAGTCGCTGCTCGCGTTTCGCCTTGCGCAGAACCTCGCCGACCTGCCGTCGCGACCGCCGCGAGATCTGATTGCGCAAGGCGTCGGTAATTGTGCGTCTGCGGTCACCGGGGGAATCGTTGCCCTGGCCGCCCCCTCCCAATTGGCCGCCAGCTTCCGTGCCGGCGGGCGCACGCGCCTCGCGGGCCTGACCTGTGCGGCCCTGATATTCATCGCGACATTTATCTTTTCTCCCGCTTTGGCAGGGATTCCGGTCGCCGTATTGAATGCGATCCTGATCAGTACGGGAGTTCAGCTGTTTGACCGATGGACTTTTCGTGTCTTCGGCGATGCGGTGTTTAAACGTCAGGGCGTCGATCGGCGGCACGCCTGGCAAACGGCTTCCGTTATAGCGATTGTGATGCTGTTCACTCTCGGCAGCTCTATCGTTGGTGGGGCAATTGCCGGGGTCGTCCTGTCCTCTCTAATCTTCATCATCAACATGAGCCGTCCGATCATCCGCCGTAGCTACCGGGGTGACGAGATCTTTTCGAAGAGGATTCGATCAGAGGAGGACATGGAGGTATTGCTCCGCACGGGCCGCGAACGCGCGATCCTTGAATTACAGGGTGTTCTTTTCTTTGGAAACGCGGACGATCTCACCCGGGTCGTCAACGAAACGCTTAAGGGCAGCAAAGTCGTCCTGCTCGATCTCAGGGGAATCTCGGATGTCGACGTCTCTGGCGCAACGATTCTTTCCAATCTGATTACGAGAGTCCATCAGCGCGGCAAGCTGATCGCTTTCTGTAATCTTCCGATCGACCGGCTCAGCTGCACAAATTTTGCAGAGAAAGCAGCGGGCGCATTCCCGGATCTCGATACCGGATTGGAGTGGATGGAAGAGAAAGCACTGGGCGAGAAGGATCGGCGATCCCCCTCCGATAAGCCCATCGCGCTTGAAAGCCTGGAGCTTGTCGGGGATTTTGACGCCGCCGAGATTGCAAGTTTGAGATCGATCCTGGCTCCGCGCGATTTCGCGGCGGGCTCGATCCTATGCAGGGAAGGCGATGCAGCGGATCGCATGTGGATCCTCACCAAGGGAAGCGTCAGCGTGCGGTTGGGCCACGATGGCGGACAAGAAACCCGGCGCATCGCCGGCATTGCTGCCGGAACGACCGTCGGCGAAATGGCGCTGCTCGAGATGGGTCAACGATCGGCAACCGTCACAGCCGACAGCGGTGTCTCAAGCTACGAGTTGACAAAGGCGGCTTTTGACACGCTGTGCCGCACGCATCCCCAGATCGCTCTGAAGATCTTTGCCTATTTCGCGCATGAGATGTCGTACCGCCTGCGCATTCTGCATCGCGATTTGCGTGCGTCAGCCAATTGAGTGGGTCAACGCATGCCCTTGGAGAAGTCTGGTCTGGGCCAGCAAATGCCCGGCACACGTCGTCTGCGATCCGATTGGTGCATCAGCGCGTCAGCCTACCCGCCACCAATCGCTTTCATCTCGGCCGAATCAGGCTCGGTGCGGGAGAACACTTGGCGAAGCGTACGTGATGACCGGTCCTGGCCCGCACTTCTTGCGTCGCCTTCGCCCATTGAACACGAAGCTATCGAGATGAGCCGCGTTCCACACCGACAAAGCACGACGCTCCCGGTCCGAAAGAGGTGTTCGGCAGCGAGGACGGCCAGCTCGCCTACGTCGCTCCCGAGCCCGCGACCCATTGCGGTTTCTGCACTTTCAGTCCGTCCTGGACATGTGGGCCGGTTCGACCAGTAGCCGATCGGATGCTCTCATCATAAGCGTACCGCCTACGACGTGCAGAACAGCGAAGCCGACCAGACTCGCGATGATGACGACTGTCGTCCGAACTGACATCCGTCCGGATGTTGAGTACTGCCGCCCTCCTCGATCAATCAAATGAGGTTTTGCGCTGGAGTGCGGCGGAGCCTTGTGAAACGAAAGTCTTCTGCTCATGTTGGTCGTCCCTTTCGGAGCCTTTCTTCCGCAGCAATCCGGTTGGTCCTTGCAAGCAATAATCGAGCGGCCTTGCGTCCACGCACGGACGCGCTTCATCAGCAGCGATATCCACGAGAAGTGCGGTTGCCAGATACGGCAAAGGCTCCGTATCGAGACCCGCTCCCGTGTAAACTCTTCTAGTGCCCATCGACTCTCGTCCGCCTTCGCCTCGCCAAGGAGATGGCGATAACTGTCGATCGCACGCACTGCTTGGCCTCGGCGCGACTCGTGTAGCGCATCGAGGAGGCTTAGCGCCCGACCTTCGACGCCGCGACTGGGAATAGATCTGCGTCGGTATTGCAATGCATCGTTCATGGTGCTCTCCTAAATTTGATCAGCGTCGGAGGCACGGTGCTAGCGAACCGAGCTTTGTGCGGTGTTCGTATTAGCGGCTTCGCTCGCCGCCTCGAACCGGGACAGAAGCCGCAGGCTCTCTTCAAGGTCCGCGACGTTGCGCGGATTGTCCGGCGCCAGATGGCGGCGCATCCTGATCACTTCCATAATCGCGCTGCGGGCGACCTCCCTATCGCCGGCCTCGAACAGGCGGACCGACATATCCTGAAGCGTGGCGGCGAGGGCGGGCTGATAGTGAATAGGGCTCACACGCAGCAGGTGCCGATAGAGCTGCACGGCCTTGCGGTTTGCCGCCAGCACGCCGTCACGGTCGCCGGCCTCGCTGAGGAGCTCGGCCTGCTGGACGAGTTTCTCGGCGGACGTCGGGATGAAACGGGCCTGGCTGAACTGTGCGATCGCGAAGGTCATCGCCGTGCCGACAATCCCCACCACGGTGACGATTTTGACGACGGAAGCGACGCTCACATCGCCGATTTGGACGCGCCCGAAAGTGGTCATAGTGGTTGTCCTGGTTTGGGATGAGTGAGTTCACTCATCGATTGATCGAACAGCTGCATTGTGTTGGTGCAAATGCGCGATGTATGTGAAGGCATTCACATTCGGAGGTATTTTTATTTGGCTCGTTTGGATGGCATCCGCCACACTGCATCATGTCGGCGCGATGGCCTCATACGAGCCCTCAGGTTCAGACCTTCTCTCGATCGCTTGCCCTCGGCTGGACGCGAACATCACCCGGTTGTCTGGCGGTGCAGAAGGCGCAGAGGATCGCGCATGTAACCAGAGTGGTTTGCGACTGGACGCGCTCATGAGCGCGCATCCGGGATGGCGCTTCTCCGTGTCGACGAAGTTGCTGAGCTTGCGGCGTTGCGCGAAGGTATCAGATCGTTATTCGAATCACATGACGCGACGGGCGACCCAGGCGCCAAAGCCTTCGAAATGATGACCCATAGGGGCTAGTCCTGTATGGCCCCCCAGCGTATTTCCCGGAGCACCTCAGAGACCGCAGGGCTTCGCTGATGCCCAATGGGACCTGGACCGACCTCGGCACCCAAAAGGGCCTCCACCTCTTGCAAAATTGTTTTCTGGGCCAATACAGGAGACGCAAGTTGCGAGCCGTTCTTGCTCGGCAGCATAGCTAAAACGATTTCAATGCGTCGTTCCATGGTGCTCTCCTAAATCTTGGCGTTTGATGACCGTTGGAGCCAGCGCTAGCGAACCGAGCTTTGTGCGGTGTTCGTTGTTTTGAATTGGCTCCTTTGGATGCCATCCGGCCACACCGACGCCATATCGGCGCGATGGCTTCACATAAGCCCTCAGGTTTCAGACCTTCTGTCGATCGGTTGCCCTCGGCGAGGCACGAACATTGCCGTCCACTGTCTGGACGGCGCAGGCGACGCAGACGATCGCCCGCATAACCGGGAGAATGTGCGGTGCTCCGAAGAGCGAGGGTCTCTTAGCGTACGGTGTTATCAGTGGTCTTGATTCTCGAAGCTTCGCGCGTCTCGATCTGCGACAGGAGTTGGAGGCTCCGCTCGAGGCTTGCCGCGTCACGCGCACCGTACTTGGCCAAGTGGCGGCGGATTTCGACCGCTTCGTGGATCGCCGCCAGCGCGCCCGCGTCATCCCCGGCCTCGCTCAGCCGAATGGACAACTCGTGCAGGCTCGCCGCCAGGTGGGGCGCGTAATGAATTGCGCTCGCCCGCATCAGGCCGCGATAGATATCGGTCGCTCGGCGGCTCGCCGCGAGCGCGCCCGCCTTGTCGCCGGCTTCGCTGAGCAGCTCAGACTGATGGCGGAGGTCCTTCGCCACGCTCGGGGCGAAATGTGCTCCCAGCAGGGCGAACGGAGCAACGGTGACGGTGCCGATTATCGCCACGACATACGCTATCGCGCGGGCGTCAGAACCGATTGTGAAGCGCTTCGCCTTCTTGAGGGAGTCTTGGGTGTGAGGGAGCGTAGTCATAATGTTGGCTCCTGGATTGGGATGTGAGTTCACTCCTGGTTGATCGAACGCCTGCATTGTGTTGGTGCAAGCGCGCGCCGTATGTGAAGGCATTCACATTCGGAGTTGTTTTTTGAATCGGCTCCCTCGGGTGCCATCCGACCACACCCGCCCTATTTCCGCACGGTGGCTTCACACAGGCCTTCAGGCCTCGCGAACGAAGGAGGAGCGTCGGCGGTTGCTGGGAGCGCGGATATCGCCGGCCGTGGAACGACGCAGAAGTACGCGGCATCCGCACCGCATAAGACTCAGATTGTCGCAAGTGCGAGGCGTCGTGGACTGCCATGAGTAGTCAGAGTGGTCCGCGACTGGACCACGTTCCTGAACGCGCACTATCGAACTTCTCCGGGTCGAGATGGGGAGCTTGCGGCGCTGCGCGAAGGCACGGATCGTTTTTGGATACCAACGGTGCGATTGGGATTGCGCCGAGTCGAAGTGACCGCTCGCGCGCCAAACGCATCGGATACCCAACGGATCACATGGGCAGTAAAGCGGACCTTTTGCGATGGACTTAAGCCAGCGTTGCTCCAGACCCACTTGTGGATAGGTCTGGTAGCCTGATCTATAAGTCCTGGTCGCGTCATCGCGGCACAAGCCTTCGAGACTCAAGACGAAATCGGCGCCATAGACTCCAGCAGTGGCGGACGTCCTTCACCACGCCCGGGCGAAATGTGCTCGGCCCAGCAGGGCGAATGGAGCAATGGTGACGGTGCCGATTACCACCACCACATACGCTATTACGCGGGCGTCAGAACCGATTGTGAAGCGCTTTGCCTTGGTGCCGGAGTCCTGGGCGTGAGGGAGCGAAGTCATGATGTTGGCTCCTGAATTGGGATGAGAATTCACTCATGGATTGATTGAACGCCCGCATTGTGATCGTGCGAACGCGCGGTGTATGTGAAGGCATTCACATTCGGAGTTCCTTTAAATTCGCTCCTTTGGATGCCATCCGGCCACACCCGCGCCATGTCGGCGCGATGGACTCACATAAGCCCCCTCAGGTTCAGACCTGCTCTGATCGGTTGCCATCGGCTTGACGCGAACATCGTCATCGCGTTTGGCCATCGGAGCCTCCACAGTCCGATCGAGGGGAGTGCGGCACCGCGTCCGCGGTCGAAAGGAGCGGCGTCGGCGGTTGCTGTGCGCTCTGTAGCGCGCGACCTTCAGAGCGAACGTTGCTCCGGTCCCACTTGCGGATACCTCTGGTCGCGTGATCGATAAGTCCTGGTCGCGTCCTCCCGGCGCACGCCTTCGAGGCTCAACACGAAATCGGCACCATAGACGCCAGCAGGGGTCTGAAAGCCGGTGCGGACGTCGCCGGCGATCGCCCGCTCCGCGATCGCCAGCGCAGAGAGTGCCGTGAAACTGTAGCCGTCCGGCGTATGCAACCGCGCTCCCACGCAACGCCGGTAACGATCTTCCACCTCCGCCACGATTACCCGCGGCGCCGTCGCGCGCTGTTCCTCGGAGGGGCCTTCCGGCAGGAACCGAGCCTGAAACGCCAGCAATTTCCGAGCTGGCGCCAAACGCAGCAGCTCAGCGAAATATGCGGTCAACTGGTAGAACGATCGCGCCCACGCCCCGGCTTCCACGTACACCTCGATGTTTGGGATACCGGTGGTGCAATAGGCGGTGAAGACGTCGGCCCAACTGGCGGCGGTACTCAGGCGTTCGCCCTCGCCGTAGTCGAAACCACGCTCCAGCTGGCCGGCCGGGACTGCGCACAGACGCCCGTCGCGCCGTACCGTCACGCCCTCGCGCAACAGGCCGATCATGGTGGTGTAGCTGCCCCGTGACATCAGGCCGGTGTGCGACAGCGCCAGCCGCAGATAGCATGCGTCCGGCATGTGCGCGGAGACGTGCGCGGCGACACAATCGGTTGCCGCCACAACAAAACCCGCGCCGGGCATCACCATCACCCCGGCCGCGCGCGCGGCGCCGTCATAACGGTGCATGCGTTGAAAGACCGGGAGTTCACCAGACACATCCAGATAGTGCGTGCCCGTGCGCAGGCACGCCTCGATCATCGGCCGGGCGGTAGTCACGAACGGACCGGCAGCGTTGATCACGACGGCAATATCGCCGAGTCCCGCATCCAGGCCACTGCGGTCCTCCAGCGCGAGCACGCGGTACGGCAAACCGGACGCCTGAGCGATGCGCTGCAGACGCCCCGGGCTTCGGCCGGCGAGAAATCGCATCCGCGCCGCTGCAGCGCGCGCGCTCCACGAGAAGCCGGCCGGTAAATCCGCTGGCGCCGTATATAAGGAGACGGCCGGTCATTTAGGCTTCAAAACTAGACGCGCCCAGTTCTTTGGGTTGTGCCACATGCTATCCTTAGGCTTGGTTCGGCGTTCGTGACCGATTCCAGATTCGACGCGAAAGCTGCCGCGCAGGCACGATTCTCGCAGGCCGAAGCCTGGGGCGTCTGGGGCGCATGACGGCGCTGCGCGAGAAGCCGTCCGGTAAATCCGCTGGTGCCGTATTCAGGGGAGCTCCGGTCCTTCATAAACTTGAAAACTACCGGGCGGCACGATCCATGACTCGCCGAACCTGGGATCCGCCGACCTCTCAAGCCCATGCCGCTCAGCCCATTCGCCGATGAGGGACCAAACTGGGATACGCTGAGCCGGCAACTCTGTGTCGAATATCGGCTGCGCTGTTCCAAGGCGGCGCTGATCTTCCCACTTTTTCCACTCTTTACCCCTATTTTCCCATCCTTTGCTCAGGATGCACTCCAGGACAAGCTGTAACTCCTCGAGTGCATCAATTTGTCTCCTTCCCTCCCAGCGCCTCTCCCGTCGGAATAACTCAACATTTTTCCAATCCGCCACAAGGTCCATTATTCCTTCCACTATCGTGGATGCCTCCGAGATCGGGTTAGGATAACCGCTGAAATCACGCAACCTGTCAAAAAGCATCTTCCTGTTATCATCAAGCGCCCGTAAAGCAGTCGCCTCGAAATGGCCCTCGCCTAGCTCCGCAAGTTGCTCAATGCTTGGAAAGCCTTTCTGATTTGAGACGACATCTAATAGTCGCCGGAGCCTTGGCGCCAGGTCGGTGGACCGTTCGATAGCCCTGCATTCTTTTTTCAAGCCTCCCAGGGACTTGATGCAGTACTGCAACTGGGCGTGAATTTTTTTTTGACGTCTTATCACGTTCGCCAATTCCACTTTCGCCAATCTGCTGCCCGCCTGCTTCATCGAATTTTTCAGACTCTGATCCCACTCATTCAGCCACTGGTCCAATTTCTCGAGAGCTTCTGCCAAGCTGATCACGAGATTCTGCAAAGGGTCTGTCCCGAACTCGGCCTCGTGATTTGATCCCTCGGTCCACATGTCTTGATAAATTTTGTCTTGATAAATCTCCGATTGCGATTTCCATATGACATCTAGCAGCACCGTCAGGCTATCGACCGAAACACCGGAACAATAGCCGCCAATGGAGGAAGTGTTCATGAGTTCCAGTAAGCTTAGGGAGTCAGAACGTTTCAGCTCCTTGTAAGAGCGATCCACGTCGTCGGTTAGTTCCACCAACTGCGAGGAACCCGAATCCAATCGCAGTTCGCTCGTGATCCAAGCAAGCTCGTACGTCAGCGATTTGCGAAGCCAATCTCTCGCTGCGCCCTTCAATTCCAGACGTACTGGGGCGCGCCGGTCCTCACGCTCAACCAGCCGATGATTAGCATCGTCCCAACTCATGCCTTTCTTCGGATCCAACCAGGCCCGGCACACGCGTGCAAAGCCGTCTGTGCAGAAGTAGGGTGTATCCGCCGAACTGCCGACAGCGCCAGTGATCCAGGGGTGGACGGGCATCCAACTTCTTTTGGGTCCAGGACGAGACGAATCAGTGACATTAATGTCATCAGTCGGGGACTTGGTGTTGACCGCGCATAAGACCGTTCCCAACTTCTCCTCAACGGCGATATGCATCCAGAATGGGCGCAGCGGCTGAATAATGTCTACGACATTGCCCTTGGTCGAATCCACGCTCTTGCTTTTCAGTCCCAGCACGCGCGCGATCGGGTGTAGAGGGACCTGGTACAGGCGAACATGCACAGGATCCAAGATTTCGCGGATGTCGTAGATGTGGGTAACTGATCGCTGGGTATTTACCAACGCCTGATAGCAGGCCTTCTCAACGTCTTCAGCATCGGGATATTGCTTGAGGCTGATCCGGTTGATTGGCTCGCCATGCGCGAGAATCTCGAGCGCGAATGCCGTAGCATCAATCACTTTGTCATCCATCGACCGGGCCAGATAGGTCTTGCGCCAGAGATCCGCGAGCAGCTCGGGGCCCCAGGTTTCCGACACCCTGCGCCAACCGACCTCATCGGTCTTCGGCAGTACATCGCGTTCATCGATTTCGAGCAACGTGCCGGGCCGGGCCTTCTGGCCGAGATCCAACGCGGGAAACATCTCAATCTCCACATGCAGAAGCTGGCGGTGCTCGCCCGGACCCGTCGGGGAAAGCCAAGCATCCTTTGGGCTGTCGATGGTCGCCTTGACGGACGGGCGTCCATTGACTTCCCGATCGGTCGTCACTGCGCGGCCGTTGTTCGCGTAGACGAACGGCTCGATCATGCCGACGGTGATGAGTTTGTCTCCATCATCGCCTCTATGGTACCATTTGACGGGAATGCAAAAGGTCACCTCGCGCTCGGCCCAGCAGCCGATATTGTTACTGTCCGACCACATCGCGCCGCTCTGGTCGCCACACACGCTCACCAGCAGGTAGACATAGGAACCGAAGGTCTTGAAGCGATAGCCGCTCCCCGCAAGTGGCTGGTTCAGATAACCCTCGATGAATTTATCGAGCTTCGTCTGATCGGCAAGCAAGGGGTAAACCTGCACGGTCACGTCCGGAAAGTGAAACGGGCCGGCGACAGCCTGAGTGGCTGCGCCCTGCGCGGTGTTGTATAAGATTGGATCAGGCACGAAGCGATGCGGGCCGTTTTGTATTTCGTCGAGTGGCCATACATCGAGGTGGTCGTTGCGGCCATGGCGGTGGCGTGAGTGCCGGTGACCGGCATGCTGCGGCTCGGCGACCCAGCGCGAATTATTTTTGCCGCCAAAATTTGTGCGCGAGCAGATGACGTTCCCTTTATCGTAAAACAGGTCAACATCGGTCCAGAACGGAAGCACCGGTTTCAGGATCGCCACCTCGCTGCCGTCGGTTCCCCGTTCCGTTGCGCCGACCACGATCCCGAGCGATTCGACGATCGGCTGCGCGGTATGCCGGTTGATGCGAATGGTGTATCCCCCCGATGGATCGCCGCCCAGCAGGCTGAGTTCACTCAGCAGGCCACACTTGTTGACGCGATTGACCCCCATGCGCGAGCGCACCAGCGCCTGATAACATGCGCGGCTCGGGTCCTCAGGCTCTCGAAACTGCTTGAGCGTCACGCTGTCGTTGAACAGCCGGGGTACAGGCGGTTCCCGATGACGTTCTTCCTCGGTGTGGTCGGTGTTTCGCCGGTCCCAGGATGGATACAGCATTTCCGGCATCAGCCGCGCAACATAGGACCCGGCCTTGAGACCCATTTCCAGCAAGGATCTCGCATCGCGATCGCTTATAAAACCGCGGACGCGTTGTCCCAGCAACAAGTCTGCGGCCTCGCCCATGAGCGACAGCGAGTTGCGAACCGCCGTGGGCATGGCCGTCAGCGGAGACCAAGGATTGTTGATGTCGAGCGGAAACTGGGCGAACGCGGGTGAAGGGTCGCAATCAATGCTTATCAACACCTGCTGCGTCTCCGCCTCTCCCGCATAGACGTGGCGAAAACATCGGGATGCTGAGGTTGAACAGCCGCAAGGGTGATCGCGGATTGGTGGTCCACAGCGGAATATCGGCTTCGACCTGCGCCAGCACCTTGGGCCAGCCGTACACCTCACGGCCGGTGGCGAGCGAAATCTCACTGTCCACGAAGATGAAGGGCGAAACGTTTGCCCAATCAATGAATACAGGCTTGCCCGTACTTTTGTGCCTGCACCACCGCTCCAGCGGGACCAGAAAGGTCACCTCATTTTGCGCCACCCAGCCGAAATTCTGCGCCTGTACCGCGGACGGCGCCATGCTGCCGTAATTCAATACCATAAGATAAACGTATGGCAGCGCGGGCCGGAAATACACGATTTCCGGCGGGATATCCATGTTGAGGTAACTGTTACAAAATTGTGTCAGTCTGGCGATGTTTGCCTTGAGCGGGAACGCCCGGCAAGTCACGCCTTGAAATGAAAACGGGGGCTTGACGGACAAACCGGTGAGCCGATCATCGGCTGGATCAATATTGGCTGGATCGACATAGCGGGGCTTGACCATTTTGTACCTCACGGCAAGCATCATGGGCGATGGCGTCGCAACAAACGCCTGAACGCGCCCACCAAACAATCCATAATAGTGTTGCGCTCTCAGGCGCGCTCGAACACCCACGTCACCAGGCCGCGGATGAACCGTTTGTCGCGTGAGTCCGGCAAATCGCCGTATATGCAAGCGAATTCGTGCAATGCTGCACCAGCTAGGCCGTGCGCGATGCCACGGGCATAGTCTACGGAGCGGCAGTCGTCCATCAGCGCACGGACCCACTCCACTTGCGTCATCGTACGCTTTTCGCGGGACGATTCCAACAACCGGGCCAGCCGTTTGCGCTGCGACGGCGTCGCGTGCCGATAGGCATGGTTCAGCATGATCGTGCGCTTGCCTTCGAAGATGTCGCCGTTCAGCTCTTTCCCATAGCGGTCGTCGGCGACCAGATTCAGCAAATCATCCTGGATCTGGAACGCCGCGCCGAGAAAAAATCCGAAAGGGATAAACGGTTCGAGATCGATACGATGGCGAGTTCCGATCATCGCGCCAATGTGGGTCGGATAAATCACGGCGAGCCAGCAGGTCTTCTTCAGCACCATCACGAGATAGTCTCTATCGGTCAAGTCGTGGCAGTTGTCGCGCCGCCAACCCAATTCCATGGCCTGACCTTCTGCGGATTCCCAGGCCATCCGCTCGGTCTCCGCAACGATTTCCTGGGCCAGCCGCGGGCCGATGCGACCGACGTTTTCGAACAGCGGCCGCAAGCTCAGGAGCGTGAGCGCGTCGCCAGCGTTGAGTGCGAGCGGAATGCCATGGAGAGCATGGAGGGTGGGGCGGCCGCGCCTCTGGTCGCTTTCATCCTCGATATCGTCATGGATCAGCAGGGCGTTGTGTATCAATTCGATCGCCACCGCCGAACAGAGCGCATCATCGATGCTGGCGCCGAAGGCGCGAGCGGTCGCGATACAAAGGCTCGAGCGCATCATCTTGCCGCCGCGCCGCGGATAATCGGACAGCAAGTCGTACAGATGGATGCGCGGCTCCCTGCCAGGAAAATACCGTTGCATCGCCGCGCGCGTTATCGCTCCGTATTCCTCAAGCGCTTCTTTTACCAATCGCGGTGTCTGGGCACCCTCCATGACGCCGCCTCCCGACAATGACGAGGTTCAGGATATCAGGCGTATGCACACCGTGCCGCACGGTTCGTTGGTCGTGCGGTCAACAACCACGCCGGTATACGTCGCAGGAGACTGCATAGCAGAAATATCGACGTGCAACATCGCGACCCCGGTTGCGTGCTCCATTGAAAAACGCACATTCGTCAGCGGGGGAATGGCGGGGTCCGGAGCGTGCAAAGCATGCACATGCGGCAACGAGGTCCGTGAGACCCGAGCCAGTTTGAGCGTCACCTGGGTGCGGTGTGAAGAGTTGATCTCGACGGCGCACACCTCGTTAACGCCCGCATCGGAACGTTGTTCGATCTCGGTCTTGCTCTGCAACACGCGCGATAGAAGCGCCGGACTCCGCACCAGCGCCTCTACCGCGTCGATGCACAGAGCCCCCAAATCTTTGTATACGTTCAACGCGCGCCCTACCAGCGGGCCCAGACCCTCCGATTCTGTGACGCCTTTCAAGTCGGCCGCTTGGCGCAGCCGTTCTGCGAGGCGTTGGCCTTCACGAATCTGCTCTTCGACCACCTGATAGCCAAGCCTCACGCCATGCGCCAGGGCGCGGTCGGGGTTTTCGACTCCATTTTTTGGCTGTTTCGATTTCGGACCGTTGCCGGTGACTGCATTGAAAAAGTAAGCCGCCGAATCTCGTTTCGGTTCGGTGCACTCAGGATCCGGCCGGCGAATCCGTTCATGTTTGTCCATCCAGTGCCCCTCGACGCTGTATCACAGCCAAACATCTCTCGCTCAAGGATGATCGTAACCGACGATATCCTCCAGCGGCGGAAACTGAGCGATAGCATGGGCCGCGAGGCGACCAGACATCACGGCCGCCTCCACGCAACTGCTATTAAATCCACAATCGGTCCAATCACCGGCGATCGTCATGTTGTCATAGGTATTGTCTAAAGGCGAGATCCGGTAGCGGAGGCTCCCGGGCAAAACCAGTACATAGCGGTCGGTCGGATTGACGTTGGCTATCCAATATTGTGACAAGAAATTCCGGTCGCCGGGATCGACCAAAGTTTCGTCTGGCAACTGCGCCGGATCAATTAGGAGATCCCAGCGGAACTGGCCTGGCCGTATGACCGCGTTGGGCCATAGATGATGGACATGATGGTTTAGGAAATGTACCGCGTTGGCGCGCACTTCGTCGCGTCGCGTCTCCGGGTACTTGGTATCTGACCGATCGGGCTCAACTGCTGGATCACTTAGAACGTTGCAGAAGTAGGCAACCGATCTGGGCTCCTGCTTCCAATCCTCATTCACGACCAGGTGTCCCATGTCGGACCAGGTATCGAAGGGTTTTATGAAGGCGGACAGCGTGACCGGTGGGTCATTCCATCCGAGGCGCGGCATGTCCTCACGCATCCAGACCTGGAATGCCTGCGTCGGGACGGTCTTGACTTTCTCGACCATGACGCGCCAACGCGCATCGCGCGCGAGGAACTCTTGACACACATGGGGAATGGCGCCGATGCTGACCCCGAGCACTAACAAATCGAAGTCGCGGATTACCTGTAGCGTGGTGGTGTCCGCCTTTCGCCGGTCCCAGTGCGACTCGAACTGCCAACCTTCCTCCCGCAGGCGTTCCCCATTAGCGAGTTGGCGGTAGTCAGGAACAGAAGGCCAACACGGGACGCCCTTCACGTCGATCAGCGGCTGGTACTCACCCCCGCCAAGAATCCTGGCCTGAACGTCAAATTCGAGCGCGGCCACGTAAGGCCGTTCCCCCGGGGCAAGGGTTCGTGGATCGGCCAGCTTCACATTTTCCAGACGATGGAAGAAATTGAACCGCACGCCACGCTTCTTCAATATCTCGTAGAATGGGGCGAATACAACATCGCCCATTCCAGCCCGCATTCTCCAGAACAACGCACCCCGGTAGGTGAAAAACATACGTAGCGAGCCGCGTAGCGCCTGACCGGCCGCGACGCCGCACTCGTAAGCCAATGCGAGATCGTACAATCCGCGCACGAAGGCAGAGTTGATCGAGCGCTCGGAAGCCCCGTTCATCCGCAGCCATTCGCGGAACTCGTAATCGTCAATGACGCTCAGTCCGCGGGGGTCGAATAACAGTCGAAAGCGCACCGCGCCGACCAGGCAGGCCAGAACAACGTCGATGATTTCCCATTTGCAGCGTATATCATCGTCCGCGGTTATGAACTGCTCAAGCCGGTCACGTATAGAAGAAGCGACTGCTTCGATCGCGCGCGTCAACAAGGTCTCGGTGCCGGCGGAAAGCGATTTCAGCGCCACTTCAAGAATCGCCAGCGCCTCGATCAGTCCAGTCGTGGTCATCAATGCGCCGAATCTCAGTAGTTTCGTCAGTTGCGCGATTAAAGCCTCGACGGATGTTGAGCGCAGATCGCCGTTGCCGATATGTAGTGCGGAGCCATCGAACTGATCGCAGCACGCAATGGCATCGGAGCCGTGCCGGGTCTTCACTCCAAACAGGAGCGTGCGCAACAGAGCGACTGTGTGTCCAAAGTAGCCGCCGATGGTGAATGGGTTGTGCGTGGTGAGCGGATCGCCTGGTAGACCTTCCGCAGGGGGAAAATGCGCCAGCCAGCTCAGCCAGCCACCCTTGGGCGACGGATCGGCGACGCCAATATTTGGATCAGCGAAAAATGCATCCCGCCAAGTGGCAATTGCACATGCCTGAGGATCGCGACCGAGTTCCGCGTAGCACTCACGCAGCAGCCGGAAAGCGTTTTCATAGAAGCCCAGCCATACGTGCAGACCGTGCTCTTCGATGCGTCCAGCGGCGCCACGGCCAGACGCTCCCTTACCGCCAAGACGCCACCCGGTTTGGTATAGCGTTACCTCGTATTTCCCACGATGGTGCGGCCTGGTAAGCTCAAAGGCGGTGGTTATAGAGGCGCAGCCACCTCCTATAATGGCGACCTTGATGGGCCGCTTAGGCGGCATCGTTGCCCCACGATTATTCACGGCTTCCGATCCCCCCGGCTCAGATTGTTCCAGATACCGCGCAAGGCTTAATTGTTTTGAAGGACGCGATGCCTCCCGTCAACGCAGCGAAGAAACAAAAAGAATTCCGGACTGGCCGTGTCCTAGGTCAGCCGTGCCACGGCGGCGCCGCGCGCGGTGCTCCGCTTTCGATCGCCCACGTTCGTCAGCCGTTCGCGATCGCGCGACGCGTGAAGATTTCGTTCCACCGCGCCTGCGCGTCCGCCACAAACGTTGCCGCTCCCAGGGACTGTGCGACCGATATGGCTCGGCACAGTTCCCGCTCGACCACCTCCCAATCAGGATTCGGTGTTTTCGCCATGATATCAGCGCGGATTCGGTGTAAGAAAGACAAATAGACACGCTCGCCAACGTTTATTGCCTCGTGAATTGCGGCGTCGATCGTGGTGCGAGCGAGTTCCAGGCGGTCCGTCACAGCATAACAAGAGGCAAGCTCGCCTAACCCAAAACAAACCCAGCCATATTTGCCGCCCATCGCAACCAAACCTGCAAAAGCCGGCTCCAGTATCCTGATCGCCTGCTCGATTTGACCAAGGTGGGCAATCGCTATCCCCAGTGCTACCTGGTCGCAAAGACAGTAGTATGCGAATCCGTGGGTCTGAGAAATATCCATCGCCTCCTCAGCCAAGGCTTTTGCCTGAAGATATCTTTTGTTCAAAGTGCAGTAATACGATGCCACAAGCAACGCATAGCCGAGATCGAAGGGACGATTGAGCTTCCTGGCCCACGCAACGGATTGCTCATACCTGGCTGCTGCGCCAACCATATCGCCCTGAAGATGGAGAGTATGGGCAAGCAGGCACGCGGATGCCATCTTCGGATCCTGTTCGGTAGGGAACACCAGGCCTGAATCTTCGTTTTCTTCATAGAGGTCCAATGCCCGTTCTAAGTGAATGCGCGCCTGCTCAAGCTCCCCCTGGGCATAAAGCACATAGCCCAAAGCATTATGGCCTTCGACCAGATATGGTATATTTGTGGTCTCTTCGCCGATCCTTATGCATCGCCTCGCCAGTTCCCCCGCGATATCGAGGTCGTTCCGTACTATATGAAATGTGCAAAGTCCTCGCAGTACGGGGTAGAGAGTTGAGACATTACCCAGTTTGTCACAAATATTTCGTGCCTGCGTCAGCACCTCGCGAACTTCGTCGACTGAATACCCGCGCGAGGAGGACAGGCTGATCGCCAGCGGTATCAGGAGCGACAATTCGCGCCCTGCCCTCTCGACACCTTCATCCTGCTGTCTGACGAGATCGACCTCGGCACTGTAATGCACGGCCGCGTCCGCGTGCGCTGCACGTGAGGCAGCGCGTTGGCCCGCCTTTTCCCAATAGGGGATTGCTTCCGCCGGCGCGCCGCTGCGCGAAAAGTGATATGCGGCCATTTCAGGTTCGGTCTCGACCCGTCGGGAAATTTGTCGCGTAGAACTGATCCGACCTTGCCATGCAGGATCTGCCGATCGGTCCGGAGCAGAGAATCGTAGGCCGCGTCCCTGATCAACGCATGGCGGAACAGATAGGAACTCGCGGGCGGCAGGCCACTTTGGCTGAGAAGGCCGGACAGTATCACCTGATGAAGGCTCGAGCGCAGTTCGGCGTCCGGCTTTGCCGCGACCGCGCTAAGCAAATCATAGCTGAATCTCCGACCGATCACCGCGCCGATATCGGCTATCCGGCGGGCCGGACCGAGGTGATCAAGCCGGGCGACAAGTGAGTCATGCAACGAGAGCGGTATGGCGGTCGCGGTATCGATGCTCCTGTCCGAGGTCTCATCTTCGCCTGATTCCAGCGACTCAACGACTGTTCGTGCCAGTTCTTCAACATACAGGGGAATGCCGTCGGCGCGTTCAATGATCTGGCGCAAAACCGAGTCCGGGAGCGCGTTCCCTACCGCCTGCTTGCAGAGTTCCTGAGAATTGTCCGGATCGAGCCGCCCAAGGTTCAGCGTCACAAAGGAACCATCGGTCCATCGTGGCCTGGACTCTGGCCGCGTGGTAATGATCAAAAGGACCGGGCATTCGCCCGTCCGCTGTACGATGAGCTGCAAAAGTTCGAGCGTAGTCGCGTCGACCCAATGCAGGTCCTCGACAATCATCATGACCGGCCCTGTAGCGCTTAGCTGCGCGAACTGGGCCAGAAGCGCGGCCGTCGTGACCTCCTTACGCTTCTCAGGCGTCAATGTATCAAGCACCGATGGCCGGTCGAGGGGGATGGAAAGCAAAGCCGCGAAGGCCGCCAAATCGGCCTCACTCGACTCATCGGATTGACCGATCAGGCGCCGGAGCTTGTCGAGTCGGGCGGTGGCCGCGTCCTGGCGCTTGACGGATGCCGCGCGTTGCAATTGTTCGATGACCGGATAGAGCGCGCTTTCGCCATGCTGGGGTGAGCAGAACCAGCGGATCCGAATGGGCCGATCGGCGGCAAGCCGCTGTTCCAGGGTTTCGATCAAGCGCGACTTGCCGATGCCCGGCTCGCCGATGATCTCGACGACCTGGCCGCGTCCCGCCCGCGCCTTCCCCCAACTTCGAACGAGTATATCGAGTTCGCCCTCGCGTCCGACAAACGGAAGCGGTTTGCCTTGCAGGCGCGCACGGTAGCGGCTTGCTGTGGTGCTGCATTGCGTGACTTCCCACGCTTGGACGGGTTTGGTGAAGCCCTTGAGTGACACCATACAAAGGTCATTGTATGTGAACCTGCCCCGGGTGATACGCCGTGTGGAGTCGGCGATGACTAACGCACCTGGACGGGCGATCGATTGAAGCCGCGCGGCCAGATTGGGCATCTTGCCGACGAGTTCTACCGTGCGGTCTTGAGCGCGGCTGACGCGCTCGCTCACTACTACCAGGCCGGTAGCAACGCCGACGCGCGCCTGCAGGGGCGCTTCGGGCGCCACATCTAGGCGTCCGACCGCATCGAGTATCGCGAGGCCAGCGCTCACCGCATTGGCGGCATCGTCCTCAGTTGCCCGCGGATATCCGAAATAAGCCAGGATGCCATCACCTAGGAATTGGGCCAGATATCCGCCATGCTCAGTAATGATTTCGTCGCAGCACTCAAGATAGTTATCTCGTATTCGCATCAGCTCCTCGGGATCGAGCCGAACCGCAATGCCGACCGAATTCACCAGGTCGGCAAACAGCGCGGTCATCGGTCGACGCTCGGGCCGGCTGGTAGGAGCTGACGCGACCGACTTCCTCGTCGGACCGCCTTCCTGAAGTGGTCCACCGCAAGTTACACAGATTGTAGCGGTAGGGGGGTATTGGCGATCGCACAGCAAACAATACATCGCCAGCTCCTGTTCGTGATCACTCGCACTGCACTAGTTATGAACGCCCAAGAAATTGAAATCAATTCAAAGCTTTCAGCCATTAATGGCAGCTCCGTAAATCAATCAATTAGCCTTTCTAGGAGGTCCCGGTTGTCAGCGCATTAACATTTACGCCGTTATCAAACTGGGTGACCGAGATGCTCGACATCGAGACTGTCGACTCTGCGTCATGAACGTACGCTATTACCGCGCCAAGCTTGCTCACGCGTGCGCATGTTACGCAATCAAATGCTATGTCACCTGCAGATAGTTCGCTGATATTGTGCTTAGAGTTCCTCCGCAATCCCGTTCTGAAGACGACAGCCGACGGTCAACGCCTTCCGGATTTTCAAATGCTAGGCGGTGCGCAGCGCAAATCAGCATGTGGCGAATTCAGCCGACATTGCACTCGCGTGTCAGCGGTCGGTACACGATTTTCCGCGGCAACTAAGTGCGGATGCTCGGCCTGCCTGCATCCCGTCCCGAGCAGCCCGGGAAGCGAGCTCAAGAGCGTATGTCATCGTACCTCTCATCCATTCGGCGAAGCCCGAGGGATTGGCGGCCGCGTTGTAGGCGAGTTGGAAGCCGACTTGTGCAACGTCGATGCTCAATCTGGCCCATCCGCGCGGGCCGGCAACGGTGGTGGACAGCGCTTGGACGGCCAGCGACCTGATGGCCTCATCGATTGTGCCGAGAACGATCTTAAAGCTTAGCGCGTCGCGCGCCGGTATCAGGCCGGCGAAAATTCCGGCCGCAATGCGCGCATAATCGGCATCGCGGCGTGCCCTTGCGTTAATGATCTTCAGCGATTGGAGCCACACCGGCGTGAGCGCCCGGTTGGTGATGAACTGCACCATTAACTGCGCTAACGCCATCTCGTACCCCAACTCGCATTCCACGCGAGCCGCAAACGGAGCCAGCGCTTGGGCAGAAAGATCGCCGTCGCGCAGGCACGGTGCAACGGTCTCGGCGGCCCAACGCGCGCTGAGCAGCGCATATTGGATGCCCTCGCCATTGAGCGGATTGATCAGCCCTGCCGCATCGCCGATTAACATCAGCCGGTCGGCGACGATCGGAAGCCGATGATTGTAGGTCATCAACGGCCATCCAATGGCTTGCCGCGCAGGTGGGCGTTGCGCAACCGCGTCGCCAATGTAGGGTCATCGTGCAGAAACCGCCGCAGCATGGCGGCAGGTGCCCGTTCATGAGCTGGCAATGTTTCCAGGGGGACACCCAGCCCCACATTGGCTTCTCTGTTGCCGGTGGGGAACAGCCAATAATATCCGGGAAAGCAGCCACCGCTGATATAGAGATCGAGTTGATCCTGTGGTCCGGTGACGTTAGTGAAATAGGCCCGAGCGGCCACCAACCGATCGCGCCGCGGCGGCAGCGAGCCGCGCATGATACGCGCCACTGTTGAGTTGCTGCCATCGGCCCCGATCAACAGCCGCGCCCGCAAAGTGAAACTGCCGCTCGGACCCATAGCCTCGATTGCGACGGCATCATCGTCGACCGAGACGTTCGCGAGCGCGAAGCCGTCCATCACCCGGGCGCCTGCTTGTCGAGCGGCATCGGCAACGAAATTGTCCAACGTCAGGCGCGGGATCACGCGGGCATATTGAGGCAGGCCCGCAATATCGGGGAAGAGCAAAGAAATTAGCTCCTCGCCGTCGAGATAGAGTGCACCGCGGCGCCCGATATTGGTCTGCGAGTAGCTGTCCATTTGCGACACGCCGAGCGCGTCAAGTTCGACCAGCGCCATCGGCCCGACGCAGTCGCCACAAACTTTGTCACGCGGAAACTTTGCGCGATCAAGAACAATGACGGACACGCCACAACGCGCGAGATGACAGGCCGCCGCCGCGCCCGCCGGCCCGGCACCGGCGATGATTACGTCGGCATCGTAATCCTGCTTTATGGTCAATCGGGTCACAACGCCGCTTTCTACTGTGCGTTGGGGGGCACGCGGCGATGGCGACCGTGCGGTGCTTACGAGCACAAGTCAACCGCTAATCGTCAGCAACAATCGCACTTTCTGAGCGGACTCAGTGTGCCGCTCGGCCACGTCGCAGATCAGGTCAAAATAACGGATCGCCCGACGAGTGGATTTCTATCTAGCTTATCTTATCCACAGCCGTTCGTGATCCAACGTTTTTGACGACGACCTCGATATTAGCCAGTGGATCGCCCTCTACGGGGACGTTATCGAAAAGTAGCCTGGCGAAATAGAGCCGAGGTTTTTTCCAGCCCGAGCATTTCCGCTGGCAGCACTGTCGCCGCTTGCAGCGCCCCTTGTTTCACGGAACCATGTGAGCTCCCCGTATTCAGCCCGAATTCGTTGTATGCAGCATCGAAGTACGCTTCCTCTCCATGATGAGGATGAGCGCATTGGGCGGCGCTGCCTTCCCACTCGGCGAAGGCCCAAAACTCCCATCGCTGGCCCCTTCCCGGAGAGCGTCGAGGCCGTGGCGGCGGACGAAATCAATATCTAATGTGCTGGACAACCTGTCGGGCTCCTCAGCCGCCGCCTTATCCGGCGCGCAGCCTTTCAGAACCGGGCCTTCTACGGCGCGCAAAGCCATGCGCCACTCGACCTTCGGGACCCCGCGCATCGTCGCGTGCGCCAAGTTACTCTCCCATCAACATCGCCTTGGCGCCGAGCTGTCTGGAAGCCGCTGGACGGGTTGCTGGCTGACCTGAGTGTGGCCTTGCGTTGGCGCGGGCGAGCGAAAGCAAAACATTGAGGGGCAACGCAAGATCACATGGGTCGCCGCGCAGCACAATCGTGTCGAAAACGTGACCTCACCCGCGCACGTGCACCGAACAGCTACCCGCCAAGTTTTCCGGGGCTCGCCCTTCCGCTGCTTCCGTGATGCTTCCGCGGCAAATGAGAGTAGACGGCCAGCTGCGCTAACTTATTGATTTCGTGGCGCGCCCGGCGTGATTCGAACACACGACCTTTGCCTT
>Ga0126383_10000235_pt1 | contig 29013 bp, 17 predicted proteins | sample PanSoiMetPlot_35_FD_96882 | JGI IMG/M metagenome (GOLD analysis project Ga0126383, IMG submission 96882) | Tropical forest soil microbial communities from Panama - MetaG Plot_35 | ecosystem: Environmental > Terrestrial > Soil > Tropical forest > Bulk soil | place: Panama | collected 2016-02-17 | reverse complement strand
TCATGGTCCGGAACGTCGCTCGGGATCGAAATCACCTTAACGAAATTCGCACCATCAGTTGAAAGTTCAAAGTCGACCGCCCGCGGCATCCAGATCCATGAGCCAACATCCTGGAGAAAGCCGGCCCCCAGTTTGGCGATATTCTGCGTGGCCCCCAGGTCAACCACGGCGATTAGGTCCTGGCCCTGATATCCCTGCCAGGCGCCGTCGCCGAAATTCTTCGTCCCTCTCACCCCGTCAATCAATCCCGCATCTCCGCCCGCCGTGTATTGCCGGTTGTATTTTGCAAACAACTTGACGGTCCAGTCGTGAGGAACCTTATCAAAAATGGCCGTAGTGACCGGACTGCTCTCGGCCGCTCCAACGGCACGGGCCTTCACCGTCGTGGTGCGATCGATAACGACGGAATGGGTGAACAAGGGCGAGTTGCGATCCGGCTCAGCGCCGTCCAGGGTGTAATGAATGTTTTGATTGGTGCGCGCAGATTCGAAACTGACTTCCATCCGATCTTTGAAAGTCCTGGCGGCTGCTTTAATAACCGGCGTCGGGACAATCGGGTACTCGCTGATCTTCGAAACCGGCTCGTCGCCTGGGCCGCTGCCCCATTGCCGGTTCGGGCTCGGGCCCATTTGGAAGACGAGTTCACCGCCCGCCATCAGATCGGCCTGAGAGAAAAATGATTTGTGGTAAGGCTTGCCGTTTAGTCTCGCCGATTGAATGTAGATATTCGCCGCCGAGACCCCGTTGGCTTTGATGACGAACTGTTTGCCGTTTTCAAAGCGGAGGCGAGTCTCAGGAAAAAGTGGAGTGCCGATGGCATAGATGGGCGAACCGGGCGTCACCGGATAAAATCCGGCCGCGCTCAGCACGTACCAGGCGGACATCTGGCCACAGTCTTCATTACCAATCAAACCGTCCGGCTGCGGCGTGTAAAAGTTGTCCATGATCTGCCGCACCCGTTGCTGCGTCTTCCAGGGTTGATTGATGTAGTCATAGAGATAGGCCATGTGATGGCTGGGCTCGTTGCCATGAGCGTACTGGCCAATCAACCCGGTGATGTCGGCCTGCTCGCGTCCGGTCGTCTTGCTCTCGGTAGTAAATAGTTCGTCGAGTTGGCGCGCGAATTTTTCTTTGCCGCCCATCAACTCGATCAGTCCGCTCACGTCCTGCGGGACGAAGAAAGTGTATTGCCAGGCGTTGGCCTCGGTGAAGTTGAAGCTGACTTCGCGCGGATCGAACGGAGAAAGCCACCCGCCATTAATGCGGGGACGCATGAAGCCCGATTCTCGATCGAAAAGGTTTTGGTAGAACTGGGCGCGGCGCAGGTAACGGCGATAATCATCCGCCCGGCCCAGCCGGTGCGCCACCTGGGCGATACACCAGTCGTCGTAAGCATATTCGAGGGTCTTTGAAACCGACTCTTTCTCTTCCAACACTTCGAGGTAGCCATGGTAGGCGTAGGCACGCAAACCGGTCTGGTTGAGCTCGGCGCTGTGCTTCATCGCCTCGAAGGCCAGATTCAGATCAAAACCGCCGATGCCCTTCGCGGCGGCGTCAGCAATCACGGGCACCGCGTGATATCCGATCATGGTGTCGGTTTCGTTGGCGGCCAGTTCCCAGACGGGCAGCCGGCCGCCCTGCTGGTATTGCGCCAGAAAAGTCCTGATGAAATCGCGCGTGCGTTTTTGATCGATGATGGTGTAGAGCGGATGGGCGGCGCGAAAAGTGTCCCAGAGGGAAAAGACCGTGTAATTCTCAAAACCGTTGGCCGGGTGATTTTGAAAATCGCGGCCGCGATATTGCCCGTCCACGTCCATGAAAAGATTCGGCGCCAGCATCGCGTGATACAGGGCCGTATAGAAGGTCTTCAGCTGCGGTTCAGTCCCGCCGGAGACCTGAATCTTATTCAATTCACCATTCCAGGCGCGTTTCGCGTCGGCCTTAATTTTTTCAAAGTCCCAATCGGGAATTTCGGCGGCGAGATTCTTCCGCGCGCCCTCGATGCTGACGGCAGAGATGCCCACTTTGACAAACACGGCTCGCGGGTCATGCGCGGGGAAACCAAAGAAAGCTTTGAGATTTGTTCCGCGTGCCTCCCTGAGGCTTTCGGAGACAAGATCATCTTTGCCAATGCCGAAAGTTTTGAATGGCTGTGAGAACTCGGCGGCGAAATAGACGATTTGATCTTTGGCCCAGCTCGACGAGCGCCGATAACCCTCAATATGCGTGTCGTCAACGATCCGTAAATAAGAGTCCAACACCCGATCGCGATGCGCGAGATCCAGAATCACGTTACGGGCGCTGGCTTCAGTGGGAAACGAGTAGCGGTGAAAGCCTGCACGGGCAGTGGCCGTTAATTCGACGAAGATATTGTTATCGAGTCTGACGGCGTAATCGCCCGGTTCAGCCGTCTCGTTCTGATGGCTAAATGTCGCCGCGTAATCTCGATTCAGCAGTGACACACTTCCGAGAGTCGGCATCAACAAGATGTCGCCATAGTCAGAGATGCCGGTGCCACTCAGGTGAGTGTGACTGAAACCGTAAATGATGTGGTCTGAGTAATGATAGCCGGAGCAGCCATCCCAGCCCGTGAGGCGCGTGTCCGGACTCAACTGCACCATGCCGAAAGGCATCGTGGCGCCCGGGTAGGTGTGGCCGTGTCCTCCGGTGCCAATGAAAGGATCGACATAGCGCGTCAAATTCTGCTGGGCCACGATAGCGAGCGGCGTCAGCAGCAGCAGCAGTGAAAGAACCACGAAGCTTTTTGTGAGGCTTCGCTGCAAGTTGTTTCTCTCCTTAATGTCCGCGTTAAGCGAGCGATCCGCGGCGCTTCATTCTCTTGTCTTGAACGCCAAAATTTTTCCGCTGGATTCTATCTGAGTTGAGAAGGTGAGGCTAGATTTCCAAACGGCGTCTGTGGGGTAACTGCGTGATCTCTATCACATTACCCGGCGGCCGGTAGGGTCTTCCGTGAGCGTGTTGCCCGCCTCGGGGCAGTAGCCCGACCGTGAGGGAGGGCTCAAAGACTCGCGCGTGAGGAGCCCTCCCTAACGGTCGGGCTACTGCCCCCGTCCCTAGTAACGGAACGCTATCTGGCGGCACGGACTTCAGTCTGATTTACTTCACGCTGTTGAATAGCACGACGTCGGTGTTCGTGCTGCCCCGCGAAAATGCTACAGACTTGCCATCGCGCGAAAAATCGAAGGAATAAATTCGGTCGGTGCGAAAGTCGGAGAGCTTTGCCGGTGCGCCGCCCTCGAGGCGAACGCTCCAGAGGTTGGAGATGCCGGCGCGCGTGTCGATGTAGACCAGGGCCCGGTTGTCGGGCGTCCATGATAACTGGCGCGCGTCGGCCGTCGCGGGTACATCGATTGTTTTCACGATTGGACCTCCGTCCATTGAGACGAGGGCAATCTGAAAAGCGGCGTTCGGTTCTGATTGCGTGCGGAAAGCGATCAGCTTGCCGTCCGGCGAGACGCTGGGCCGGCCATCGCATTTGTCGCTGAGTTTGTTTGCCGCGCCGCCGTCAATTGAAATTTTCGATAAGACCCGATCGGTAATGTCCACGTAAACAATCGACTGGCCGTCAGGCGTCAATTCCTGAAAACCCTCACCCGCCCCGTTGGTGATCTGCTTCAGATTGGTGCCGTCGGCATTCATGCGCCAAACGTGTGGCACTCCGGTGACTCGATCAGAGACAAAAAAGGTGTAGCGGCCATCAGGCGAAACCGCCTGATAAAAATTGCTGTGATAGATGCTGCCCTGCAGCGCTGACGTCAGCTGTTTTTGATCCGAGCCGTCCGGCGCCATGCTCCACAGGTCATAACTGCCGCTGGCTGCTGATACGTAGGTGATGCGCCCCTCCGGGGTCCACGCGACGCCGAAATACCCGTCGTGTTTGGTTCCACCGGAAGTAATCTGGCGTTGGGGATCGCGTTCGATTGGGAAACTGTCCGGCGCGGGCGCCGCCAACGCGCTGCTGGTCACCGGGCCAATCCAGATGCTGCTCGTGATCTCGCGTTGCACGGTGACGATGGAATTGTCGTCGAGAGTCACACTGACGGAGGCATAATCATTCAGGTCATTGGTGATTTGCCGCGCCGCGCCGCCGGGATAGGTCACAAACCACAGCTGATTTGCGCCAAACGACTGCTCGGTTGCCGAAACGATCACGCCGCTTCCATCGCCGACCCAGCGCAGCCTTTCAGTGGTGAACCACGGCTGCGTACTCAACGTTTTTTCGTCGCCACCCGCCGCAGAGATGGTTACCACCGCCCCGTGGACCGACCCTTTGAGAGTGTTCGTGGTCGCCGCGATTGTTTTGTTATCAGGGCCCCAGGCCACGTCGATATAGGGATCAGTCGGTTTGTGCGTGGCGATACTATGCTCTTCCGAGCCGTCGATATTGGCCACCATCACCGAGGTCTCGCTCTTCTGCAAGTCGAGACGAATGAAAGCGAACCGCTTCCCGTCCGGAGAACAAGTAGCGCGGCCGGTGATGTTGGTAGTCACTTTCACCGCTTCCCCGCCCAGCACCGGCTTGCGAAATAGGGTCGCCGCCGGGTTGGCGTGGTCGCGCATGACGTAATAGATGTAGTCGCCGTCCGGTGAAAATGCGACGCCCGAGTAGTTGACATCGGCCGGCGGGACTATCTCCTGATTCGTGTTCGTGGCTACCTGGCGCAGGTGCAGACTCTGCATTCCGGCGTCGTTTACCACGTGGACGATATAACGGCCGTCCGGCGAAATCGCCGCATTCGAAGCCTTGCCGCTCGCGGTAATCCGGGTGACTTTCAAATGCGTAAACGGCGTCCGGTTCCATCGCAGGAAAAGAAACAGGCCGATCGAAAGTCCAATCACTGCGATTAGCACGGCGGCGGCGGCCAGCATCATGATTCGCTTCCGGCTGTTACCAATGGTCATCGCCGGGGTGCTCATCGCAGTTTGATAGGCCAGCGCGCGGTCAGATGAAGGCGCGCCGCTCGACAGAATTCTCGTCTGCATCTCCAGGGAAGAAGCTGAATCGTGCTGCGTATCCGGCTGACTCACGAGCGGAGCGCCCGCCCCGGACGCGGAGGGCACCGCGCTGTCGACACTCCGCCAATTCTCCATGTCGCTGCGCAGCTCCCGGAGTTCGATGGCCACGTCTTTAATCGTTTGATACCGGTCATCCGGATCTTTGGCGAGACAGCGCCGCACGATGCGCTGCAATTCGGGCGGGGCCTCCGGGTTCAAATCGCGGATCAGCGGCGCCGGCTCATAAATGATCTTGTGTAAGGTCTTGACCAGGTTGTCGCCGACGAATGGTTTCTGCCGGGTGGCGATTTCGAACAGAATGCAGCCAAAGGAAAAAATATCTGAGCGATGGTCGATCTCACCCACGTTGCCCATGGCCTGCTCGGGAGACATGTAACCGGGCGTGCCCATCACCACCCCCGGGATTGACTGCTGCGGCATGATGGCCGTGATTTGTTCGGCACCGCCGCTCTTCGCCGGATCGGACAATTGCGGCTGGATCAATTTCGCCAGACCGAAATCGAGAATCTTGGCGTAACCATCACGGGTGATCATGATGTTGTCAGGTTTCAGATCGCGATGAACGATGCCGTTCAAATGGGCTTTGGATAACCCTTCCGCGATCTTCTGCATGTAGCGCAGCAGCTTTTTGAGATCCGCCTGCCGTCCGTGAATGACGTGGCGCAGGGTGTCGCCATCGACGAATTCCATGGCGATAAAGTTGATACCCTCGCTCTCGCCAATCTCATAGATGTGCGCGATGTTCGGATGATTGAGCGCGGCGGCCGCCTTGGCTTCGCGCACGAACCGCTCCATGCGGTCTTTCTTGGCCGCCAGTTCCGGCGGCAGAATTTTCAACGCCACCTTGCGATCGAGACCGGCATCCTGGGCCAGGTACACTGCGCCCATCCCACCTTCGCCCAGCTTTGAGCGAACTTCGTAGCGGCCCAGTTTTTTTCCTATTTGAGCTGGCATAAGCCTGGCTATCGGTTCAGTTGGCGACTCCCGCGCGTTTCAGCTACTTCGTCGGAATGGCTCTCTCAATCCATTGAATCGCCATAGTCATTATCGCCGAGCGCCTGGTAAATCAAAACGAAATCTTGGTAGTGATACAGGATCCCCGATGTATCAGTACTTATTTAGCGTTAATGGTGTGGGTGAGAGTCTTCTCATTCACGCCGCCGCTTGAGCGCGGCGAGTTGGCTGAGCGAGAGGCTGGAAACCGCTTAAACGGTTTCCGATCCGGTTATGGTGCTCGGCACACCTGGCTAAAGCCGCGGTGTGAATAAGAAGGTCAAACTGTACGACTACCCAAATCTTAATTTCAGACGCCGGCAAAAAACTCTTGGGTCGCGGCCGCCTACGGATCGAGCGGATCATTCGCATCGAAGAACAATGAAGCCGCCGCCGGCTTGAACTCGGCCTCCACCGGGGAAGTTCGTTTAATGAACTCAACCGGAAAATATCCCAACTCATTCAGACAGCGAAGGCGAAATGCTTCGCTGGTCGTAGCGGTGATGTGGTCTTCGCTGGAAGTCACGACGGCCATTCGGTCCGCCGGTATCCGATAGCGAAATACCAAGCGCGCGGCGTTGCGAAAGTTTGTGGTCGTATGGCGCGCCTGCGGCTCAACCAGGATACTGGTTTCTGCTATCTGGTACTTTTCCATCAGATACTTTTTCATCTCGATGGCTTCACAGTACGGCGTCTGCATCGGATGCACGTGGCCGCCAGAAAGAATAATCAAGGGCGCTTTGTGTTGTAAAAACAATTGTGCCCCCACGTCTGCCCGGCGCGCCCCGGTGGCGCTGAGCCGCGCCGAATCAGACGGCCCTGAACCCAGCACCAGAATGAACGAATAAGGATAATTGCTCCACTTGATGTTCGTTAAGTTCCTCACCGCCGCTTTGTTTACTCCGTCTTCGAGCGGCTCGTAACGCGCCGCCTCGTCCCGGCGATTGATCTCCAGAAGCTTTATCGCAAAGTTGAGCGTGGGCTCGAAAAACAGCGGCTCATGCGCGTGCGTGATTTCTTCAATCTCTGTTTTCATCAACTTGCGGTAGGCATCTGCGGACACGTCAAAGCTGACCCTATCGATCTCCTTATAGCGCGGGTCCTTTCCGAGGCAATAGATAGTCAGAATCCGATTCAGGCCGGCCGCAGCATCCTTCCAGGCTGAAACGAGCATTTGCGCGTCGGTTTGATCGCGGTACTTGATAAAGGCGCCTGACGGCCGCAGATCATTTTTTGCCAGCCGTTTCAACTGAGGTTCGTTCGCCAATTTCTGCAGTTCCGCGGCTACGGCCTCAACGGTTGCGGTGTCCAGCCGAATCAGCCGATCGAAACAGCGGACGTCGTCGCACGACCCGCCGTTCTCTACGGATTGCACTTTGACACTTGCCAGCTGATTTAGAGTTTTGTCCTGACGTAAAAGTCTGCGCACGTCCGGGTCGCGTTGAAACAAACTCAGCAGATAAAAATTTTTGTCCTGAACCGGCTTTGACAGTGACAGCCGGTAGCCGCTGTCAAAACCTGTGGCGTCATGCCCTTGCGCCGCGGGCCTGATGGTCGTGAAATTGTAAGTTGGCTGAAATGCGGACGAATAGAGGACCGCGTGCGGAATGAATGAGTTGGCTGATAAGACAATCGAGACGATAAGGTTTCGCAGTAACATATTCTTAGCTTGAGGCCCCGCCGGTCAACGCCAGGGCGCGGCCCGCACGCTAGCGTAAAGCCTGGAGCGTAAGCCCCAGGATCAATCGCAGAAATGGATTGGGGCGCAGGGACGCGGGCGATAGCCGATCGGCGACCGCCCGATCTATTTGACCTGTTCGTATTCTTTCCTGGCTTCGACAATTACGGGCAGATCGCTGTCAGCGTCTTTCCATATCGCCAAAAAGTCCTGAAATTCCTTGCGTGCTTTTACCGTATCTCCCGTCAAAACCGAAGCCCGCGCCAGCCCGAGATGCGCGAGCGCGTTAAAGGGAGACATGGGCTCTACTCCTGGATGATCGATGATCTTCTGAAACTCGGCCGCCGCCTCTTTGCCTGACTTTTGTTTCAGATAAATTTGTCCCCGGATGTGGTTCAACCAGACCCCGGGAATGATTCCCAGTTCAAAGCGCATCGCCGGCTGAGTCGCGTCAATCGCCGGCGCCGTATTGCCGCGGTTCAGTTCCATAAAGGCGCGCGACAACGGCAGGGCCAGCCCCAGGATGCCCGTATCTTTCGGAAAACGCTTTTGCATCTCTTCGATCAACGCCGGCCCCTGGTGGTCGTTGCAGGCAGCCAAGGCCACCGCGGCCATCCCCAGACCCATCCGCCCACGCGACCGCGAGAGGCCGCGCGCCGCCTCCTGTTTGGCTTGATCGCAGAGACCGAGTTGCGAGGCGACGAAGGCATTGGCCGCGTCACTTTGGGCCGCAGTCTCCTTTCGATCCTGGCTGATCAAGAGTTCACTCGTGCGCCGGTAGAGATCGAGAGATTTGCGCCACTGGCCATAGAAAGCAGCCATCGCGGCCAAAGCCGAGGATGCGTCCGGATCATTCGCTAACTTTCCCAACCAGTCGGCATTGGTTTGCACCGCCGTCTGATCGCCGCGCAACATCGCCAATTCCAGATTGGCGTAGTGATATAGCGGGCGCTCAGGATTCTTACCAAGGTACTGTTCCAGCGTGGCCTTAGCTTCGTCGAGCCGGTTAAGCCGGACAAAGCAGTCAAACGTATTCTGAAAAGCCGAAATGGAATTGGGATTCAGACGCAACGCCTCGCGCGCCTCTTTCAGCGCTGTTTCATGCTGTCCGGCAAAGGCGTAAACGATCGCCAGATTGTTGTGCGGCACATAATCGTTCGGATAGGCTTGCTCCCACGCCTGCAACACCCGCATCGCTTCGTCGCGATCCCCGGTAACATAGGAACAATACTTTTCGGAAATGTAGTAGCGCTCGCGTTCGCTGACGCGGTCGCGCAGGTCATAGGCCTTCTGCGAGTACTCAGCCGCCAACTCAGTTTGAAACGAGTTGCTGTAAGTCACTGCCAGGCGCGCATAAGCCAGGCCAAAATTGGGGTCGAGTTCAATGGCGCGCTTGTAGAACGGGATGCATTCGACCTGCTTGCCCTGGATGCGCAGCTCGTTTCCCTGAGTGAAAGCTTTCAGGGCCTCGAGCGACGAAGTGGTGGCCTGCTCAATCGGCGCGTCGTACTTCTTGACAGAGGTCAACGACTCGCCCAACCTTTCGCGCAACCGTGAGGCCGCCGCACCCAGCGCTTTTAATACCTGTTCCTTACTCTCGGCCTCGCTCTGCTCGCGCGCAATCGAATCGCCTTCGTGGGCGTTGATCGCTTCCAGGGTCACCACGTAGTGACTGCCGAGATTGGCAATTGATCCGACGATCATCGCCTTGATTCCCTGGCGCTCACATATCTCTTTCGCCACATCACGCGTGACCCGGGCGTTCGGCGTGCGCCCCATGAAACGCAGCGTCTCGTTAACGCGTTCGTCCGGAAAGATATTCAGGTAAGGCGACTGTCCCAACTGCACGGCCAGGGCCTGTTTGAGGGTGCCGTCGAAAACCGGCTCGGCCGTGGTATTTCCGAAGTCGGCAATCAGCACCGTATCTTTCTCGTTGAGCGGCGTCCGTCGTCGGGTGATGACCCAGACGGCGGCAGCCGCCACCGCCACGATCAGGATGGCCGCCACGATGACCGGGACTTTCCAACGCGACTTTGCAGCGCGCGATCCTGTCTTCTCGGACGCACGCGCAGCGCTGACGTGTGTGCTCGCGACGGCGCCGGACACGGTCGTGCCGGCATGACTCTGGGTAGCGGCGGCCCTGAACTCCGGCGTGAGGGTCCGATCAATCTCGGCATCGACTTCGATCTTGCGTTTCAAGTGACGCAGGTCGATCAGCAAATCCTTCGCGGTCTGATATCGCTCCTCGCGGTCCTTCTCCAACGCTTTAGTGACGATGCGGTCCAACTCTTCCGGAATGGCCGGCGCAAATCGCGTCAGCGGCGGCGGCTCTTTCTGGAGAATCAGCGAAATCGTTTCCGTGGGTGTCTCTCCGGCGAAGGGCAAGTGCCCGCTGGTCATCTCGTAGAGCAGCGCGCCTAAACTCCAAAGGTCGCTGCGCGCATCGACGTGCACTCCCTTGGCCTGCTCGGGCGACATATAATTCGCGGTGCCCATCACGGTGCCGGCGTCGGTGTTGACCATGGCCCGCGTGGGCGCTTCGGGATCGCTGGCAGAAGGCTTCGGCTCAGTCAGCTTCGCCAGGCCAAAGTCCAGAACTTTGACGTACCCATCGCGGCGCACCATCACGTTGTCGGGCTTGACGTCCCGGTGCACGATGCCGGCCGCATGCGCCGCTACCAGGGCGCCGGCGATTTCGCTCGCGACTTCAAGCACCTCGAGCAATTTCATCCCGGCCCTCATGCGTTCGCGCAGAGTTTCGCCGTCGATGAATTCCATCGCCATGAAGCGTGACGATTCATAAGCGCCAATCTCATGAATCGTCATAATGTGTGGATGATTGAGGGCCGACGCGGCCCTGGCTTCCTGAATGAACCGTTGCAGCCGCTGCGGATCCGCCGCCAGCCGCTCAGGCAGAATCTTGATCGCCACCGTGCGATCGAGTTCGGTATCGGTCGCCAGATAGACTTCGCCCATCCCGCCCGCGCCCAGCTTTGAGCGAATTTCGTAGCGTCCCAATCGTGTGCCGGGAGTCAAGGTGTCCATCTGGAGGTCGCGATTCTAACGGAGATTGCCGGCCGTTTGCCACCTGATGATCTTTGCGCCGCGGCACCGGCGCATGGCGCGTGATTAGCGGGCCCTGCCCTGCTGGGCAAGACCAGGCCGGCAGAGTATAGTTTCGGCCAATGTCCACCTTCTTGATTTCGCTTTTCACGCTATCGCTGCTGCTGGGTTCCTGCTCGATGAAACGGGAGCCCATGACGATGCCGGCGGTGGTTGATTTGACTGGCTGGTCAATTGTTTTCAAGACGTCGGGCGGCTTCGGCGGCTCAGGGAAAGGAAGCATCACCGTCACGAGCGATGGGAAATTCCAATGCTCGTCGCTTGATCGAGGTCAAACCGTAAGCGGCGCCAGCGGAAAATTGAACGCCCGCCAGCTGCAGCCCGTCAAAGACGCCGTCGCGCAACTTAAGACTCAAGGATGGGACCAGCCGGGCCTGAACATCTCAGCGGCGGACGCCTTCGGTTATCGCGTTGAATTTCGCAGCGGCGACAAAGAACCCGTCGCCGTGGCCAAATGGTACGACAACGCCGCAGATCAATTACCCGAAGACCTGAAGCGTCTGGACACCGTGATTGAGCAGACCATAAAGAACGTTTGTGTGAGCCCGCGATAAGCATTGCGGATGGAGTCAGTATCGGGAGCGATAGCGACCGGGTGCATTTCTGACTAAACCACTTTCGTCTTCCACTTCCCTCTCCTAAAAACAATCGCGCTGACCACCGCCAAACTGGAAAAGGCTATGGTGATGGCGAGGAAGACGCCGCGCGGACCAAAGTGCAAAGTGATCGCGAGCACATAGGCCAACGGCAGCTCCCATAACCAGAAGACGAAGAGGTTGATAATGGTCGGCGTCCAGGTGTCGCCGGCGCCGTTGAATGACTGTGTCAGCACCATGCCGTAGGCATAGAACAGAAAGCCGCACGCAACAATCCGGAGGCAGTCCGTGCCGTACGGCAGCAGCGCGGTGTCCGAGGTGAACAGACGAATGATCTGGGGCGCGAAGACTACGAAGATTAGACCCACACAGCCGAGCACGCACATGTTGTAAAGCCCGGCCAGCCAGACTGAACGCTCGGCGCGATCCGGTTTTTTAGCGCCCAGCGCCTGGCCCACCATCGTCGCGGCCGCGTTCGACATTCCCCAGGACGGCAACAGCGCGAAAAGAATCACGCGCACCCCGACGATGTATCCGGCCAGCGCATCAGTCCCGAAAGTCGAGATGATCCGCACTTGACCAATCCAACTCGCCATGCCGATAAAGACCTGGAACGTGCCCACCGCCGATAAGCGCAACAGGCGTCCCATGACCGACGGCTCCAACCGAAAATGGCTGCGCGTGATTTCGAACCGGCCGCCTTTACGAATCAAACGCACGAATGCGTAGATGGCGCCGGTGCCGCGGCCGATGTTCGTCGCCACCGCCGCTCCGGCAATGCCAAGTTTCGGAAAGGGTCCCAGTCCAAAGATGAAACATGGCCCCAGCACGATGTTCAGCGCATTCGCCAACCACAACACACGCATGGCGATGGCCGCGTCGCCGGCGCCGCGGAAGATCGCATTGATCATAAACAGCATCACCACCGTCGCATTGCACGCCAGCATGATGCGGGTGAACCACACGCCGTGTTCGATCACACCCGGGGCAGCGCCCATCGCCGCCAGGAGTTTAGGAGCCAGTGGCGCGCCGATTAATGCCAGGATGATTGCCAGGAACAAACCGAGAAAGACAGATTGTATGGCCGCCCGCGCCGCGCCGTCCGTATCATGTTCGCCGATGCGCCGCGCCACCATCGCCGTCGCCCCGATGCCGAGGCCAATCGCCAACGCATAGATGATCGTGAGCATCGACTCAGTCAGGCCGACAGTGGCCATCGCGTCGGCGCCGAGATATGAGACCCACTTGATATCGACCACCGCGAAGACGCTCTCCATGCACATCTCGAGCACCATCGGGATGGCCAGCAGAATGATCGAGCGTCCGATTGGGCCCACAGTGTAGTCCTGGTGCGTGCCGCGCAGAGCTTCGCGCACCGCCGGCCAAAAGCCATCGTGCGACTGGATTGTGGTTTCGTTTAATGCCGACATTTGCTGGCCTGTCAGAAGCCCGACCGTAAGGGAGGGCCCACTCTCAACTCGCGCCCCCCTGCATAAATAGTCTCCGGCTCGGACTTCGGATTCAGTGAAGATAAGGGCTTGATGAACTAATCGCAAAGGAGGACAATCCGCCAGCGGTCGCCGTTCTGTGTCAAAGGAGGCGTGATATGAAAGCTTTGCTCGTCTTGCCGCTGCTCACCTTCTTGCTTTGTCCGCCGGTTCCGCAAACGTCGCCGGCGGACGACAGTCAGGTTACCGTAATTAGTTTCAAGTGGATCAAAGTCCATCAAACCACCGTCGCCGCTCCCAACGACAAACCGTTGCCGGCGCGCGGTGTGACGCAAAACGATAAGAACCTGGAGCGCACGGCACGCATCAACGATCCCGTGGGCGTGCGTGATCCTAATGCCGACACGCTCGATGCGCGCGGGCAGGAACTCGAAAAACTCAGCCGCACCGCGGGCACCGCAACCCCAAAGACAACCGATGCCTTCGTCTACCAGGCAAAGATTCACAATACAGCCAAGGCCACGATCGAGATCGTCTTCTGGGAATATCAATTCATCGACGCGGCCAACCCGGCCAACCTGACCAAGAGACAGTTTCTTTGTGGCATCAACCTCAAGCCTGACAAGGAGAAGGAGCTTGAGGGCTTCAGCAGTTTCGGACCGGCAATGATTGATGCGGCCGCCGGCTCGTCTCACGAAAAGGTGATTATCAACCGGGTTGAATTCTCGGACGGCAAAGCGTGGATGCGCAAGGATTGGAACGCCGGAGAGATCAGGGAGTCTTACAAGCGAGCCATGGCCACGCCCTGGTTGCCCAACGAAATGTGCCGGGCTTTGTAAGTAAATAGTGAATCGTAAATTGTGAATAGACCGCTGCGGTTCACAAATAACTCGAATGAATTCTATTTACCATTCACCTTTCACGATTCACCATCCACATCCTTAACCAGGTCACCGACCGGAACTGTAAGCAGCGGCGCCACCCCGTGACTCAGCACTCGCTCGCTATGACTGCCGCGCAACGAATCGAGAAATTCATTGCGGCCATCGGTAGACATCACGATCAGATCAGCTTTTGGGTCTTTGGCCGCGCCGATGATGTTTTGAATCACCTCACCGCTCCGGAGTGTTTTGGACCAGGTCCAGCCGTCAACGTGCGGGCAGTGGACTGCCGGCATCGATTTCGCATCACCGACGTGCATCAGACAAAAATCCCCTTGCGGCGCCTTCAATTGCCGGACCAGCCGCGCGGCTGCGTAAACCGCCGGTTGCGCGCGCGGACTTTGGGCGACGGGGATGAGAATTCGGCCGATACTCACCGTTCCGTCTTCGGGAGAAACAAAGCCTTTGCTGTTCGCGGGAATGAAGAGGGTCATTTGCCAGGCCGTGCGCGCAATGGGCTGCGAAACAGATTTACCCAGCCATTTCACCCGCCCGCTATGATCGCTCGCCGCCAGCACAATCAGATCGACCTTGTGCCGGTGCAGGAAAGCGAGTACGGATTTCACCGGATCGCCTGGCTGCGCGATGATTTTCTCAACCCCGAGTCCCAACTGCTGCACCGCCGATCGCGGACTCCCCTTGGGCAGCAACTCCCAACGTTCCAGCGTTTCCCGGACAGCGGGAAAATCTTCCATCTGCGAATCACCGCTCGACACATTCAACAGTGTCAGCCGCGACTTTGCGAGCAGCGCAGCCTTTAGCGCGTGGTAAAAGGCGACCAGACTGCCTTCGGAAAAGTCCGTGGGATGCAACACACTCTCGATGATGCCGGCGGAATCAGTTTGCGTCATATTCTTGGTAACGGTTCGATAAGCTGCGGTGGGTGACTTTAGACGCGCCGGCAATTCGCGGGAACTGTCAGAATTAACAGGACTTGGAGGGCGGCGACGTGCCGGCGCTTTTTCTAACGAAAAAACAGAGCGGCGATAAGTTACCGCACCGTCACCGATTTCAAATTAGGACCCTACCACCGCAAAATGGCCGCACTCATTGACACCGGGCGGATGACGGCAGAGAGATCGCGATGATGCCTTACGGAATCGGCTTGAGCACTATCTTACGATTCCGATTTCCCAGTTTCAGCGTGATGGGATTGTTCAACTGAATGGGATGCTCTTCGCCGTCCACACTGATGATGAAGTTCACGGGTGCGGGTCTTTGCGGCGGTTCAACCGGAGCGGCGGCCACGGCAGCCGCCTCTGCGGGTTTGGCGATATCAACGGTGCGCGTCATCAGGTTGGTCGCGACCACGCGCCATTGCGTGGGCGAGCAGCGCAAACGCAGTCCGGGCGTGTCGACCTCAGCGGACTCCTGCGGCGCCAGCGCGTCCAGCTTGAACAGTCCTTCACCACAGCGCGTCGCGTTGGCATCGTAGAAGGTCGCCCAGCCGCTGACATAGGTGTAGAAATTCGGCGTGACATTCTTCACTGCGATCTTCACATTCATCACCGGCGAATCGTCAGATCCGTTGAGGACTTGAGTCAGCAGGCGTGCTTCCAGCGCGGGCGCCGCTTTTGCATCCATGGCGACCGCCGGGCCGGATATCGCGACCCGTTCTTCGTTGGGTTGTTGGGCGAAGGCGATGGTGCACATCAACAAAATAAAGCCGAGTCCGATAGTGATTTTCACGAGTGTTCTCCTTTAGCCAGTGGCTACGATCAATTCCGGGTCATGTCACACGCGGTCAATCTCAGGTTTCCGCATCAGAGCTTCTTCAAGATTGTTTGCGCGAGCGTCTTTGATTTATTCAGCTTGGCTTTCTGATCGCCACTACCGCCGACGCTGATGCGAACGAATAAATCGTTCTTCAAAACATACAGCGCGCCGCCAATCGGGTTCGCGACCCAGTAAGCTGCCTGGCCCAAATCTCTGATCCGCTCAGGCGCCGCCTCTTTCGCTTCGCCTTCTTCGGCGCGGTCAAGGGGTTCTTTCGCCTTCTCGTTTTCCCGCTCGCGTTCGTTATGGCCCTCGCGCTCTTTGTCTTCGTCGCTTCCGAATGCCTGCCCCCACAACACTTTAGGGCTGCGCGCTCCGGGCTCATCCTTAGCCGTCGTCACGTTAATAACTACGGCATTGGCGGAAGTAGGCATCGCATAGTAACACTGCCCCACCACGTACTCACCCTCGGGGCGGTCCGATCGCTGCGCGTCTTTGTATGCTTCGCCTTGCACCGCCTTCAGATCGTCGCGCGAGAGCAAGCTGCAGACGTCAATCTTCGACCTGACCGGCGCGGCGCTGGGCCGCGGCAAAGACGCCCCGGTCGAATTTGCATTCGCAGGCCCCGAACGACAACCGGCGAGCCACAGCATCGACAGAATGCCGATGGAGACAATCAATCGCATAGAAGAATGTTCGGCTTCATCATTCTTTGCTGCGCGGCCGCAAACGCAGAACCTCACTCGCACCTTGCGGCCGATAGGTACAGACCTGATTGCGTCCATTATGTTTCGCGCGATAGAGCGCGGTGTCGGCCATCTCCACCAACTGAATTGGATCACGCCCATCCTCAGGAAAGGACGCGACGCCAATACTGATGGTGATGTGATGTGTTCTGATCGGCTCGGCTCCCTCGCGGCGCACGGCCGGAAACTCATGCCGCTCGATGGCCGCCCGCACGCGTTCGGCCGCCACCAGGCCCTGGGTATAGTCGGCATCGAGCAGAAAGGCCGCAAACTCTTCGCCCCCGAACCGCGCACCCACGTCTCCGGCGCGCAGAGACTTTTTGATCACGGCGCCCACATCCTCCAGCGTCTCGCTGCCGACCAAATGACCATAGGTGTCGTTCACATCCTTGAAATGATCGATGTCCATCATCAACACGCAAAACGGCATGTCTTCCGCCTGGGCGCGCGCAGCTTCGCGGCGCAACTCGGAGAAGAAAGACTTGCTCGTCAACAGGCCGGTTAGCTCATCGTGCACCAGCAGGCGATGAATCTGCTGCTGGAATTCGCGATCAATTTCGTCGAGCATCTCGAAACGGATCAACTGCTCGCCGATTTCAAACTTGTCGCCGTCCTGAAGATAGGCAGACTCGATCCGCTTACCATTGAGAACCGTCCCGTTGGTCGAGTCGAGGTCCTTCAAACAATAGCGGGTCTCACCGGTTTCCGCGTTGCGTTCAGAGATGATCCGGGCATGAAGCCGCGAGGCCCGCGCATCGTTGATGCGGATGTCGGCGTCGAGGGCGCGGCCCAGCGTCACCTGCTCGCGCTCCAGAGGAATCTGCACCGCCAACAACTCGCCGCGCAGAAACACCAGTGCCGGACGCAAATCCGCGCGCCGCTGGTATTGGCCGGAAACAGTATCGATATCCGGCTGATCGCCCAGAGATGTAGTCTCAGATTTGTCAGCCATGCGCGCGCAGGGGAACTGTCAGAACAGGTGAAAGTTCGTGACCACGGCGTATCTTAGCTCGCTCCCCGAGGTCGCGGCAATAGTTTCCAGCGGGGCGCTTGTCCGGACCTGATCGTGCTCTTATAATTGACCAATTGGTTAATCACCAACTTGAACGCTGAAGCGCGCTGGTTGCGCCGACTAAGCTGAGGTTCTGATGGGTTGCACTGCAAACAAAATTATCGTCGAAAAGTACGTTTGTCCGAATTCTCCGTCCAAACTATCGATCGAACGAGTGGCCGAGGCCAAACTGCCGACAGAGTACGGCGATTTTCGCATCGCCGGTTACCGGTCGCTCACCAGCACCGAGGAATATGTCGTCCTCTATAAAGGCGATTTGCGACCCGACGTGCCTACCCTGGTGCGCATTCATTCGCAGTGCCTTACGGGTGATGTTTTTGGATCGGCGAAATGTGATTGCGGCCGCCAGCTGCATCGGACCCTCGAAATGATCCAAGCCGAAGGTCGCGGCGCAGTCGTTTATCAGCAACAGGAGGGCCGGGGGATTGGCATCCTTAATAAGATTCGCGCCTACGCGCTGCAGGATGAGGGGGCCGACACTGTCGAAGCCAACGAGCGGCTGGATCTGCCTGTCGATTCGCGCGACTATCGGCAGTGCGCAGAAGTCTTGTTCGACCTCGGGCTCTGCAAGGTAAAAGTCATTTCGAACAATCCGGGAAAATTGAAAGCGCTGGAAGAAGCTGGTCTGGAGATTGTCGAACGAGTTTCGATCGAAGTTGATTCGCTGGAACCCGCCGCCAAATACCTGCGCACCAAGAAAGAGAAGATGGGCCACCTGCTGGAACTGCGCTAGTAGCCTGCCTCAACCCGCGGGCAGTGCACAGCTTGTGCCTTAGTTGCCCACGGTCTTGGGAACCTCAATCCACTTCGTCGCGCTGCCTAAGCGGCCGCTACTCACATCGCGCACAGCGACGCGGACCTGATACAAACCCGGCGGCAACCACGCGCGAAAGCCATAGATTGCTCCCTTTCGCTGTTGCGGCGGGACACCGTCAGGAATCGGATACACCCGCAGGCGGCCAACGAAGCTATCGATCGGTTTTCCTTTGTCGTTATAAAAAATACCGCCGATATCCAGATCGGCTGCCTGCTTCCCATCTTTCAGATCGAACGACAAAGCCTCCCGGTTAATCTCAATGAGGGCAGCAGCCTGGGTCCCAAGGCCGGGCATTTGAGCCACGCGCACCTCAAGCTTGGTAGCAATATCTGCCTGGGCCACGGGTGCATCGATCACCAGGCGCATATCGTCTTCGCGAGTCTTCTCCGGATCCTTTTCCGTCTTGCGCTTGACGGAAAGGACCGGCAACGGCGCCGATTTGAAATAGGATGACCGCAAACGCACGGTCAGATCGGGACGGCCGATAACGCTGGCCGCGATGTGATTGAATTTGCCGCGCTTCTGCTCGTCGTTCTCCGGACGCCAGGCCAGCAGATAATAGTTCGCCGTCTCGTCGAGCATTTTGCCAACCCATTCGGCCATGGGACCGTTGGTATTGCGAAACGCGCGTCCACCCGTGTCGCCGGCCAGCGCGTTGAGACCGTCCTGTGAGGCGGGTATCTGCTCGCCGGTAAGACTCGTGGTGAACGCTCCGCCATCCATCGGCCGATCATTTACCGCATCCCGGAATTCACCCATCAACCCGCGGGCGTCGAGCGTGTAAATCACGACGCCGGCCCGCCCCGCGGCGTCCGTCACCTTGTGTATCTTCTCGCGCGATGCCATGGTGCGTTCGCTCAAGTAGAAGCCGTCGGAAATTACAAAGACGAGTTTGCGTCCTGGAAACTGGGCCGCGGTGCGCATCAAGCCGGCGAGTAGTTCCAGGGTGTTGACCGTATCGGGCGCTGATTGAGTCGTGATCATCTGGGCGCGTTCTTCGACCAGATGCTTCATGGCCTCCGGCGATATCCGGCAGGTAACCGGCTCACCGGGCGCCGGGTGGTAGCATTCGTCCTTCATCATTTCCGAAACGTACATGTCAATAACGTTTCGGTCGCCCTCACGAATCTTCAACGCGATGTATTCGGACATCGGGGGCCGGTACAGGTCGGTCTTTCCGGGACCATTACGGTAGTTCAGTCGCGCCACCGCGGCCCGCAAGGCAAATCGGTCGCTGCTGAATTGCTGGAGAAAACCAATCTGCCCACTGGCGGAAGTGATCGCCACCTGATCGTTGTCGGCCATACCGCGATCGATGAAATCGAGTAACGCCTTACGCGTGCGGTCAACACTCGGCGGCGAAAGATGCAGATCGTCTATAAAGAAGATGATAGTCCGGCCGCGCACGATCGCCGACGTCGAGGGTAGTTGCGCGCCGGGTAGATCCTTTGCGGTCTGATTTGTATTGGAGGAAGTAGCGGGGGGACGACCGGAAGTCACTCGTTCGAAAAAAGAAAGAGGGGTCGGCTTGCCGTTAACCTTGAGTTCGAACTGCTCACCTTTCAAACCATCAACAAAATGGCCTTCCCTGTCGAACACCATCAGGTCAGTCTGAACCAGTTCGGTATTGACGCGAATTACGTCGTCCTGCGGTTCAGCCGGCGTTGGCGGTTTTGTCTGTGCTGCCGCCGACGCCAGAGACAGGAAAACGCAGAGCGCCGGTAAGGCACCACCAAATCCGGATCTGAACATAAACCACCGGTTCATTGCTTACTTCTCAAGTCTTTAATGCTGGCCTTGATCTTCTCGGCGTCCGCTGCCTTAGGCTCCAGCTTCAAATATTTTTCCAACTCGTCGGCAGCCTCTTTGTTCTTGTGAGTGTTCACGTAAGTACCGGCGAGGGCCCGATGAATCACAGCCTGGCTGTCGCCGCCGTTCGTGATTGCCAGCTCCAGTTCCTTTTGCGCCTCGTCGTAAGCTTTGTATTTCAGCAGCATCAATCCCAGATAGTAATGCGGCGTGGGACCCGGGCTCTTCAGTCTAATCGCCTCTCGCAAAGCAGTCTCGCACGCGTTCATTTTCTTCTCGGCATCGTCCCACTTCTGCTGAGTAATAAGATCAGACCCTTCATTGTAAAGCGCAATTCCGAGACTTGTTTGCGCGCTCGCATCGGTTGGTTTCAACTTGACCAGGGCGCCAAAAGTTTCCGCGGCTTTGGTCCATTGGAATTGTTTTTCGTATTGCGTTCCCAGGTCGTTAAGCGCCAGGGCGAAGTCAGGGGCCGCCGCCACCGCGGCGCTCAGGAATTGCACCGCAGCTTTGGAATCGCCTTTTTGCACCGCGGCCGTTCCTTTCTGATAAGAGTCGAGCGCCGCCTTGGGCACCCCCGCGAAGGCCGCGTTGCTGGCATCAATCTTGGGCCGCAGAATAATGTTTACCTGCGAAACTTTGCCGGTGCCGATTGGCTCGATGGTCACTGTTTCCCGAGCGGTCTCGTATTCCTTACCACCTTCGACAACCACGGTATAAGTTCCCGCGGGCAGATTGTTGAATCTAAAAACGCCGTCCTGATCAGTGGATGCTGAGTTGTCGGAAATCGCCAGGGTAGATTCCAGGTGCACCTTGACGGTCTTGCCTTTTTGTTCATTAGACGGGAAATAGATGCGGCCCTGAATCGTATTACTACCTTCGCCACCGACGGGCCCGCGATTACTGCCGAGGGCCTGCGCCATGGCGGCAGCGGCGAGCGCCAGTATGATGACGGCTGAACAAAATAGATTCTTAAGTAAAGACCGGCTGATAGAGTTATACATACAGATTTTGGATCCTTTCCGGGGACAATCTAAACCTGAAGAAGAGTTTTTGGAAGCGCCAGCTCAGGGCTTGGCGCGTAGTTGCCTAATTGTGCCGCGCACGCGTTCAGTGTCGGGAGCATTCGGCGTCAGCCGCAGATAGGTTTCGAGTTCGTCGGCGGCGCGTCTGTAGTAAAGCAACTGACGATCGTGGTCCAGGTCAGGATTGAGTGCCTCACCCATCTTCCAATAGAGTCCGCCGAGATAATAGTGAGCGATCGGCAATTTATTGTCGCTCAAATCGATGGCCGCCTTCAGTTCCTTTTCGGCTTCGACGTTATTTTTCAGGTGGTACAGCGCCAGTCCCAAATACATGTGCGTCGTCGGGGTCGAGGCGATGCGCACCGCACCGCGCAGTTGCGCTTCGGCATCCCGGTATTGATTTATCTCCAGCAGGGCGATGCCCAGGTTGAGCTTCGGAGCCGCCGCATCCGGACTGAGCGCGGTCGCCGACTTTAGCGGCTCGACCGCGTTACTTGCCTGTCCAATCTTCAGATACTGCACGCCGAGTTCATTCAAGGCGAGGGGAAATTTCGGGAACAACGAGAGTGCCGACTTTAGATTCTCGATCGCTTTCAGGCTGTCGTTGGTCTTGGCCAACTCCACGGCCTTTTCATATAGGGTGCGGGCGTCCGGCGGAACTTCGGCCAACGCCGCGTTAACGACCGACGCCTTGGCGTGATTATTCGCCTTGGTCTGCAGGGTCACCATCACGGTGTATGCCCGCGAGCCGGGATTGATGGGCGTGCCTGAACGCGGCAGACTCAAATCGCTGTCAATGGTGACCGCTTCGCGCGCAATCTCATAATCATCGCCCGCGTTGACCACCACCGTGTAATTCCCCGGCGAAAGCGAAGTGAAGGTGAAGGAACCGCCGGAGTCTGCCAGCGTGGAAAGTTCGCCGGCGCCATAGGTCTGCAATTTTATTTGAATAGTCCCTTCGGCTTTTCTGCCCGAGGGAAAGTAGATCTTGCCGACAATCACATGGTTCCCGCCGGTCCCGGTCACATCACGGCCGCTTCCTTGCGACCTCGCGCTCGACGGTAAAGCCAGACAGATAAGCGCCAGCAGTAGCACTTCGAACAGGCCGGAGTCACGTGGAAAAAGCTGGGGAAGAGACCGCATGACAAAACCCCTTTCGCAGTCAGCCAAGCGTCCCCGGGAAGGGACGCGGAGGAATAGATTAGATCGAGAAGTACCGGAAAAGAAATTGGGGAGAGACGCTCTGGCGCCTCTCCCCAGCTAGTTCAACTGTCTCGCTCGCAGAGGAGCGAAGCCATTGAAGTATTAGAAGGTGAACTTGGCGCCAAACCGGAAAGCGGATGGTGCCTGCACCAGCAAGGCCGAACCCCAGAAGGGATTGAGCACTGGCGGAACACCCGTGACACCGCTATTCAATGAATAGGTCTGGTCCAGGGTCACTGCACGTTGCTGGTTGAAGACGTTGAACCAGTCACCAGTCAGGCGCAGTTCCTTCTTTTCACCGATCTTAATCGGATAGTAAACACCGAGGTCCAGGTTCATTGTCGACGGCGTGCGGTTCGAACCGATGCTGTCAACGATGTTCGGGAATCCCGGCTGGGTAGCCGTGACGGTCGGCACGACCGCCGTACCGCGCTGCACCGCGAACCCTTCGTTGTTACCGTAGACCGGGTGCGGAATCAGTTGGTTGAACGGTGTACCCGTCTGCCAGTAGAAGTTGCCGCTCAACATGAGTCGGAACGGGAACTGGTAGCTGCCGTTGAACTTGAACTGATGCGGACGATCGTTCGGCAGACGTCCATAAGTGTTGTCGAGCAGGCTCTGCAGATCGAACAGCGAAGTGATGTTCGGATCGGACTGCCCGTTATCGTTACGGAACAAGCCTTCGTAGTTACCAGTCAGGCTGGAGTACACGTAAGACGTAATCATCTGCCAGTGATTGGTGAACCGCTTGGTCGCGCTCACTTCGAAGGCCCGATAGAAACGCTGGGCGCGGCCGAAGCAACGCGGGATTCGGCCAGTGCTCGCGTCGCCGGCGCAAGCGGCGGCTTCGGTGGTACCTGGCTCGTTGCGGCCCGGGTTGAAGATGAAGTAGGTGTTGCCGTCATCGAACGAGCCGTCTTCTACGACGTTTCGTTCGTGGCGATAGACACCGCGGAAGCTCAGCGCCAGGTCCTTGGCAATTTCGTACTCCAGACCCATCGTATATTCACCGATGCTGGGCGGCTTGAGACCTGGATCGAGCGGCGTCGCATCGGCGCCCAGGTTAACTGGGGTGAAACCGGTGGCAATCGTCGCACTCGCCGGAGCCGAATACGTGTTGACGTTGAAGTTCTTGTCGGTCTGGCTGTCGCCGCCAGCGGCGCGAACGTTTACGTCAAGCGGAATCGGCGATTCGATGAAGGTGGCATAGTTCGCATAGAGCTTGCCCTTGCCCTTGTGGGTGAAGTCCCAGACCAGGCCGAGGCGCGGCGCCAGGTTGTCCCAGAAGTTATTGAACTTGATGTAGGTGGAACCATTGGCATTGTAAGCCTGCTCATAGTCCCAGCGAACACCGAAGTTAAACTGGAAGTCACGCGCGAACTTGTAGTCATCCTGGATGTAGAAAGCTTCCGCATTGGTCCAGGTGTTGGCATGAAGCTGGAAATCGCGAACGCGGGTGGTAGTACGCACCAGGAACGGATTACCGAAGGCTTCCGCCGACGAAATGGAATTGAGCTGGACGCCGGTAATGCCCAGCGCCGTAAAGCGGTTCGTCGCCACCGTAACGCCGGTAGCGAAGTCAGAGGTTGCGCCGCCCGTCAGACGGGCCGCCGAGGTTGAACTCGGGCAAACAATGACTGTGCCGCGAACTGTGCAGACGCCAAAGCTGTTGGTGATGCGAACGCCGTTGGTGGCAACCGCGCCCTGAGGCAGGTTCACCGTCGTGACGCCGAGCGGATTCTGGTAAGTGACCGATGGGCCGCTCGAGATGGTGTCGATATTGTATTTCACGCGGAACCACTCAAAACCCCACTTGATGGTGTGCTTACCTTCGAGGTTCTGCATGTGCGCGTTGATTTCATAGCGATCGCGATCCTGGTTACCGAAAAGGCCAAAACCCGGACCACGCAGATAGCCGCGCTGCAATGAGCCGCCGCGACCGTCTACATAATCCATGAAACCGGTCGCCGTACTGCCGGAGGTGAGTCCTGACTGAACCACCGGAAGCACCGCATTGCCTTTCAGCACCGCAAAGTTATCGGTGACGAGCGGCTGATCGGTGGCTACCGGGATGGTGTTCGCTCTCTGGAAGTGCAGACCGCCGGTGACTTCCGCGATGAAGTTATTCCTAATCGTGGAGTTCAGGCGAACCGTGTAGTTGTGGCCGCCAGTCTCCTGGGTGCCCTGGAAGGCGTTAAGGTCCGAACCAAAACCGGAAACGTTAGAAAGCGCGCCGGTCGCCAGGAACCCTTCGATCTTGGTGAAGTCGCCGAAGGTCGAACCCGTCAGCGTATTCTTGCTGTTGATGGCCCAGGTAAGTTTGCCGGCGTAGAACGGGATCGTGACCTTGTTCTGGGCCGGATTGAAGAACGTCTGAGTCAGATAGTAATTCGTGCGACGCTGCGGATTGAAAGCGCCAAAGAACCAAAGTTTGTCCTTGGCAATTGGGCCGCCGATGTCGCCGCCGAGGTCGGTTTCCGAAAAGCCATTCGCGGCCGCGCCGGTGAACGGGAAGTTCTTCACTTCACGCACCAGACCCTTGGTGGTGCCATAACCAAAGATGTCGCCATGGAATTCATTACCGCCGCTCTTCGTAACCACGTTGAAGATACCGCCGGTTGCTTTTCCATATTCAGCGCCGTAGGCGCCGGTCTTGATTTCCACTTCCTGCACAAACTCGAACGGCAGGTTGGCGCCGGATCCGCCAAAGGCAGGATCGGTCGTGTTAACACCGTCGAGGATGTAGTTGTTTTCCGGACCCGAAGAACCAGCCACCGAAGGATCGCGATCGCGACCGGCGGCGTCTCTCAAACCGGAACGCGTCACGGTCGGAGCAATTGTGTAAAGGCCCTGCACGGTGCGCTGTGTTGGGAAGTTCGAGAACTGGTCGGTCGAAACGTTTGAACCTGTCGTGTTCTGGGCTGCGTCAACTGCGGCGCCGCCGGTGACCTGCACCGTGGCAGTCGCCGTGGCCAATTGCAAACCGGCATCAGCGGTCGAGGTTCTTCCCAGATTCACATCGAAGTCAGCCGACGACCACTTGGCAAAGCCGCCAGCGTCGATCGAAACCTTGTATTTGCCCGGAGGCAGGTTCGAAATCTGATAGCGACCGCTGTCATTTGTGGTCGCTGTCTGTGGGGAGATCAAATTCGGGCTAGTCGCCGTCACCGTCGCTCCCTTAACAGCAGCGCCGTTCGGGTCGGTGACTATGCCTTCAATTGATCCTGTTGTCGTAGTTTGAGCAAATGCGCTCGTAGCAACCAGCGCCAGGCTCAACGCTACAACGAACATGAAAAATTTTTTCATCATCTCTGTCCTTTCTTAGTTGGCGCATTCGTCCTCGCGCCTAATGTTTCTTCATTCAATCTAAAGGCCAACCACTCCGACCTTCCTGGGGCAGTTGGCCATGTCATTATTCCGAACTCTAGCGGCTTTTCTCGGCAGATTTGGCTGGAAAACCGGAACTGTTTCATTCTGTAGCCGCGTCTACAATTCGAATTCGCAACAGGGCGGTAGCAATGACGATGCCAAACACGACCCTGCGCCTCTGCGCCGCAAAATGCGTCGCTTTGGGCAACGGCCGGCCAATTGAAATCCAAAAATTCGGTTTTAGTCCGAATTTCCGTAAACAGCCGCCCTTTGCGATAACGTTTGCGAAGCCTCGCTTATCCTTTGCTGAGAGGAACAACTACGCCTCTGATCGTAGTGTGTTAGACTGGCCTGCAAATGCACTCGTAGGTCCATTTCGTGCCCCAAAGAATCTACCGCGATCCGGTTCACAACATCATTTCTTTGCGTGACGATACCGCAGAGGAACACCTGATGATCCGGCTGATCGACACCGCCGAGTTTCAACGTTTACGTCGCATCAAGCAGCTGGGTCTGGGCCTGTACACCTATCAAGGCGCCGAGCACTCGCGTTTCACTCACAGTCTGGGCGCGCTGCACCTGATGACTCGCATTCTCGATCAACTCACCGCCCGCGTCGACATCGCGCCCTTGGATCGCGCGGCGGCGCGCGCGGCCGCGCTGCTCCACGATGTGGGTCATGGACCATTCTCGCACGCGATGGAAAAAGTGCTCGGCGTGCACCATGAAGAGATGACGATTCGGGCCGTGAGTTCGAGCGAGACCGAATTGCACACGACGCTCAAATCATTCTCGAATGAAATGCCAGGTCGCGTCGCCGCGATCATCAAGGGCACGTTTAAGCCGGCAGCTTTGGCGCAGTTGGTATCGTCCCAACTCGACATCGATCGGATGGACTATCTGCTGCGCGACTCGTTGATGACCGGTGCGAAGTATGGCTTTTACGATCTCGAATGGATCATCAACGCGCTCCAGATCGATGAAAGCGCAGACCGCGTCTACGTCACTGCGCGCGGACTCCACGCGGTCGAAGAGTATCTTCAGGCGCGCTACTACATGTTCCGCCAGGTCTATTTTCATCGCACGCTTCGTTCAGCAGAGGCCGTGCTCCGTTCGGCCCTGCGCCGCGCGCTGAAATTGATCGAAGCCAATCGAGAAGTCTGGTGCGTCGCCGGATCTGCGTTTGAAAAACTTTTGCGTCGCCAGCCGCTGAACGTCACGGAACATCTGAGCATGGATGACTCTGACGTGATCTTTCATGCCAAGCAGTGGCAGCATTCGAATGATCAAGTACTGAGCGATCTCAGTAACCGTTTCGTAAATCGCCGTTTGTTCAAGGCGATCGATTTGGACATGCCCCTGGATGAGCGCGCTGACTTTCTGAACTCCGCGCGGGACCTGGTCGAAAGGGCCGGGTTTCCGGCGGAGTATTACTTCATCGAAGATCGCGCCAGCGACGTTCCCTATTACGGCTACTACACCACCGGCGGGCTGGGCACACGCATCTACGTCGAGGACGGGTACGCGCGGCCGGTTATTCGGGAAATCAGCCAGGTCAGCGAAGTCATTCGCGGTCTTGGCGGCGGCTATGAACTGCACCGCATCTGCTTCCCCGCCGAAGTCAAGACAGAAGTGTATCGCCTCTATCACGCGATGCCGTCAGCCAAATCGTCTGCGAATGCATCGTAGCGTGGCACAAACTTCACTTGTGAATAACCTGCACAAACTGAAGCCTCTGGCTGAACATCGCTGAAACGCATATTCACGTGAAACCGTTTGCATCCCTGCACACAATCAAATTCCTCTGCGCTGTTTGCGCGTTCACCTGGCTGGCTTCATCCGGGGCCCAGACGCAGACCCCGCTTCGTGTCGCAGTGCTCGACTTTGGCAACAGCGGAACCGGAGCGCGCGCGGCCGATGCGATGCGAAAACTTCTGCCGGACAAATCGATCCTCCTAATTGATCAAAATCTCGCGGCGGCCGCCGCACAAGGCAATGGTTATCAGGGATCGCTCAACCTCAGCACCCAGGAAGCGCGCGACCTGGGGGCGGCCATTGGCTGCGACTTCTTCATCCTCGGCGATGCCCGCACTGTAGCGCGCTCACCTTCGAGCGGAGCCCGTTACTTCGAATCGTATATGGCGATTTTCATCGTCAGTGCGCGCACCGGCCGGCTGACACTCTGGGACCGCCCCGCGGAGCGACGCGATAACGAAAGCGACGCCGAGAAAGCGCTGCTGGAGATGCTCGCTAACGATGGAACGCTGCATCGTTACCGGAGCGCGATCTGGCGCGCGGCTGAAGATGAAGCTGCTGAGCGAACCGCGGCCGTAGAATCTCCACCCGCCGCTATCGAAGTGATGTCCGACGATGATAACGGCAAAGGCGACACGCGCGCGCCGCGTCCTTACCGCCGCGTGAAACCACCTTATCCGGAAGCCGCCGCCCTGGCGGAAGTCGAGGCGACGGTAGATGTATTAGTAGATATCGACGCGCGGGGCGAGATCAGCCATCTCGAGATTGGGCGCTGGGCCGGCTACGGTTTGGATCAAGCTGTGCTCGACACGGTCAAGCAGATGCATTTCTTCCCGGCCATGCGCGACACGGTCGCGATTCCCATGCGGGTGCTCTTGCGTTACAACTTCCAGCGAAAATTGCCGGACGCCCCCACGCCAAAACCGCTCAAACTGCCGGGCAAAAAGCCTCAGGTGACCAACGAGGTCCGGTTAACGCCGCGCGCCGGGCTTGTACCGATCGGTAAGCATGTCCTGCCGGCTCTTCTCCTTAATCTCGCGGCCTTTGATGAAGACGTGTTCGACCTGGGTTGAAAATTCAAACGGATCGCCGCTCCAAACGACCACGTTCGCGTCGCGGCCTGACTGCAGTGAACCAACCTTGTCGCTCAGGCCGAACAGTTCCGCCGGCGTTAAGGTAACTGCCCGCATTGCGTCGTCGTAGGACATGCCGTAGGCGACGGCGTTGCCGGCTTCGTACTTGATGTTGCGCGCGTTGAAGTGCGACTCATCACCGTCGCCGTTTCCCACGAGCGCCACGGGCACACCAGCCTTGCGCAAGAGCGCCGCGTTCTCCTGTCGCTGGTTGAGGGTGTCGAAGCTGCCGGGAATATTGTTCATCGCGCCGGTGAGCACCGGAACGTGCGCGGCCGCGAGGCGATCGGCAATCAGCCAGCCTTCGGCGGCGCCCGAGATCATAATCTTCAGTTTGTAATCGCGTGCCAGGGCCAGGGCCGAATCGATCTCAGCAACGCTGTCGGCATCGATGACCAGCGGCAGTCTCCCTTCGACTACCGGAATCAATGATTCGAGATCCGTGTTGGTCGCACCTAAACTGCGCGTCTGGGCGCGGTCGTAATCGCCGCGGTGGGACAGGTAATACTTCACGTCGTCCAACAGCGCGCGCAGCTTGCCAATCAATTCGCC
>Ga0126383_10000234_pt1 | contig 29016 bp, 22 predicted proteins | sample PanSoiMetPlot_35_FD_96882 | JGI IMG/M metagenome (GOLD analysis project Ga0126383, IMG submission 96882) | Tropical forest soil microbial communities from Panama - MetaG Plot_35 | ecosystem: Environmental > Terrestrial > Soil > Tropical forest > Bulk soil | place: Panama | collected 2016-02-17 | reverse complement strand
GATATCGGCGCTGCCGTAGATCTTTGGATACTGGTCTGAGCGAACAATTCCGAGGTTCGCCCGCGCCAGATCGATCCGCGCCACGGCCTCACGCAAATCGTAATTGTGAAGCAAGGCTTCGTGAATCAGATCCTGAAGCTTCTGGTCCTTGAAGACATCGAACCACTTCGTATCGGCCAGTGTCTGCGGATCAGGCTGCGGCCGTGGATCGGCCCGATACTGTGGCGGCGTATCGACCGTCGGCCGTTGATATCCCTTGTTCTGCGCGAGCGCAAAGCTGGGGACGAAACTGACGATCAGCAAAAGAACCAGCGCGCGTCTCATGAGTGGCCACCTCCTGCCGGCGCCGGAGCCGGCGCATGATGATCGGGAGGTGGTCCGGCCAACGGCGGCGCTCCTGCTTCGGCCTGCTTCTTCTTGCGTCCCAGTTGCTCGATGAAAGTGTAGTTGCCCGGAATGATGAAGACGCCCAGAAAGGTCGCCACCAGCATGCCGAAGAAGACACCGGTGCCCATTACATTCTGGGCGCCAGCGCCCGCACCGCTCGCCTTCATCAGGGGAACCACGCCGAGGATAAAAGCAAACGCGGTCATCAGAATCGGGCGGAAACGTAATCGCGCCGAGGTAAGGGCGGCTTCCTCATAACTCATGCCATCCTGCTCATGTTTGGCCTTGGCGAATTCGACAATCAGGATCGCGTTCTTGGCCGCCAACCCGATTAGCATTACCAGACCAATCTGCACATAGACGTTGTTGTCATAACCAAAGAGCCAGACGCCAAACAGCGCGCCCAGGGCCACCAGGGGCGAGCCCAGCAGCACGGCCCAGGGCAGACGCCAACTTTCGTAAAGCGCAGCCAGCAACAGAAACACGCAGATAATCGCCAGGATCAAGGTCGGCAAAGGCGGCGGCGCGATCTTTTCCTGATACGACAATTGCGAGTAGGAAAAGCTCATCTCTTTGGGCATCTGCTCGGCAAACACCTGTTCGAGCGCCGCCAGGGCCTGGCCCGAGGTATAACCCGCCGCGGGCGCACCCTGAATTTCCACCGATCGCAAAAGATTGAATCTGGTGGTCAGCTCCGTACCGGCGACATCCTTGACGGTTACCAGAGTCGACAATGGGATCATTGAATTAGTCGATTTTGATCGGACATAGATATGGCCGATATCCTCCGACTTGAGGCGGCTTTCGGGCTGCGCCTGCACATAGACACGATACAACTTGCCAAACCGGTTAAAGTCGTTGACGTAAGCGCCGCCCATCGCGGTGGACATGGCGGTGAACACATCGTTGACGGGAACGCCGAGCGTGCGGGCTTTCTCGCGATCAAGATCGACTTTGACCTGTGGATAATTCGGATCAAATGACGTAAAGACGTTCCCGAATTCGGGCCGTTGCCGCGCGGCGGCGAGAAACTTACGCGCGTTGTCACCCAATTGATCGACGGTCATCGAACCGCTGCGATCCTGTATCAGGAAGTTGAATCCGGACGCCGCACCAAAGCCTGACAGCGTCGGAATGTTGAAGGGAAAGACTACCGCCTCAGGGATACCGGCAAATTGCTTTTGCAGATCCAGCATGATGGGCTTGAGTTTCTCGCTGGCATCATGACGTTCTTCCCATGGCTTCAAACGCGCAAACAAAGTTCCGTAATTCGGCTGGTAGGTATTGGTGACCACGCCATACCCGCCAATGGTTTGATATGACTCGATCGCCTTCTCTTTGCCGAGGATGGCTTCTACCTTCCTCAGCACTTCGCTGGTGCGCTCGAGTGAAGCCCCCGGGGGCAGTTGCACGTTGACCCCGAGGATGCCCTGGTCTTCTTCAGGTATGAATCCGGCCGGAATGCGTTTGGCAAAGAAACCGGCGCCGAGAATTACCACCAACACAATCACGATGGTGAGAATTCCTTTGCGCACCAGAATGCGCGAACCGGCGACATAACCGTCCGTGGTGACTTTGAATACTTTATTAAAACCGCGAAAGAAGAGGCCCAGCGGCCCGCGCATGGGTTTCGGCGGCTTGAGCATCAGGGCACAAAGCGCCGGCGTCAAGGTCAGCGCATTAAAGGCCGACAACAACACCGAGATGGCGATGGTCAAGGCGAACTGCTTGTACATACTGCCGACCAGCCCGCCCAATAACGCCACGGGCACGAAGACGGCTGACAAGATGAGCGCGATGCCAATGACCGGCGCCGAAACTTCCTTCATGGCGTCGACCGTCGCCTGTTTCGGAGTCTTCCCGTGTTCGAGGTGTTCGATTACTGCTTCTACCACCACAATGGCATCGTCAACCACAATGCCGATGGCCAGCACCAGGCCGAACATCGACAGCGTATTAATTGAAAAGCCCAGGACCGGAAAGAAGATGAAGGTTCCGATGAGCGACACCGGAATCGTGATCATGGGAATGATGGTCGCGCGAATGTTCTGCAGGAAAATGAAGACCACGATCGTCACCAGAATCAACGCTTCCACAAACGTCTTCAGGATTTCGTGAATCGAGGCTTCCACCGCCGGCGTCGTGTCATACACGATCTTGTAATCCATGTCCGGCGGAAACAGCGACTTGGCATGCTCCATCGTTTCATAGATCGTGTCCGACGCTTTCAACTGGTTGGCGCCCGGCAACAGGTAAACCGCCATCGCCCCGCCCGGCTTGCCGTTGAGACGGCCGAACGAGTTGTAATCCTGCGAGCCGAGTTCGACGTGGCCGATGTCCTTGATCCGCACGACCGCGCCGCTGGCGGTCTGCCGCACAATTACATTTTCAAATTCTTCCGGAGTGACCAGGCGCCCCGGGGCGCTGACCGTTTCGGTCATTTCCTGGTCCTTGGGAGTCGGCGCGCCGCCGACCTTTCCGGCCGGCGCCTGAATATTCTGTTCCTTGATCGCGCTGATGACGTCGGCCGGGACCAGACCCAGCTTGGCCATCATGTCCGGCTTAAACCAGACGCGCATGCCATAGTCGGTGCCGCCGAAGAGATCGACCTGGGCAATGCCGGGAATACGCAGCAACTGGTCGCGCAGGTTGATACCGCAATAGTTGATCAGAAAGTTCGCGTCATAAGCGTCTTTCGGCGAATAAAGCGAGACCACCATCAGAATGCTGGGGCTTTGCTTCTTGACGGTAACGCCCTGCTGCGTAACCTCGGCGGGCAAGCGGGCCGACGCCGTTTGCACGCGATTTTGCGTCAGCACGTTCGCGGTATCCTGATTCATGCCAACCTGAAAGTTGACGTCGAGCAACATGCGGCCGTCACTGGTGTTCGACGACTTCATGTAGATCATGTTGTCGACACCGTTGACTTCCTGCTCGATGGGAACCGCCACCGACTGCTCCACGGCTTCGGCCGAAGCGCCGGGATAGGTGCCCTGCACGCGAATATTCGGCGGCGCGAGGAAGGGATACTGCTCTACTGAAAGGCCGCGAATGATAACGACACCCAGCATCACAATCAGGATGGAGATGACGATCGAGACAATCGGCCGGTTGATGAAGAAACCCATGGATTAAGTCCCTTCCTTCCGCGGCGCGGCGTCAGTCGCCACGTTGGCGCTCGAGGGCCGGACTTCGCTTCCCGGCCGCGCTTTCTGCATCCCTTCGACGATGACACGCTCTCCGGCTTTCAGCCCATCAAGAACGATGTAGTAATTGTCGGCTTTGTCGCCCAGGCGCAACGTGCGGACCTGCACCTTGTTTTGCGCGTCGACGACCATCACCGTCTTGGCCCCCTGCAACTCCTGAATTGCTTTCTGCGGGACCAGAATGGCGTTCTCTTCCTGGGTCACCGGTACGCGCACGCGGGCGAATTGTCCGGGTCGCAGGAAGCTGCCGGGATTGGGGAAGCTCGCCTGCACTTTCAAAGTGCCGGTGGTCGGATCGACGGTGCGATCGAGGACCTTGAAGGTCCCGGGGCTGGGGTGGACGCTGTCGTCCGAGAGAATCAACTCGAAGCGCACGTTGCCGGCTTTGCTGCCGGGCCGCTCGCGATTCGCCAGCTTGAGATATTCGACCTCACTCAAGTTGAAATCAACCAGCACCGGATTGGCCGTCGATACGGTGGCCAGCAAAGTCGCTTCACCACGCCCGACCAGGTTTCCTTCGTCAACCTGTTTGAGACCGATGATGCCGCTGATGGGTGAGTAAATGTCGCAGTAACTCAAATCCAGCTCGGCTTGCGTCACCTTCGCTTTCGCGGCTGACACTTCCGCCTTGGCGCGTTCGATAGTGTATTTGACTGAGGCTTCGAGATTGGTGAGGTTGGCCACCTTGGCATCGACATTGGCTTTTGCAGATGTGTCAGCGGCGCGGGCGGCGTCGCGTTCAATTTCGGTTACCGCCTTTTCCTTGGCCAACGGTTCAATGCGCGCCAGGTCCTGTTGCGTTTTGCTGTAGGTCGCGCGCGCATCGGCCAGGGCCGCCTGGGCCTGGATCACGTCGGTGCGCTGCTCAGCCTGCGCCTGATCTGAGATCGATTTTGCCAGAGCCGCTTTGGCGGCTTGCAGCGCGGCGTCATACGGGCGTTTGTCGATCGTGAACAACTTTTCGCCCTTGCTTACCGGACTGCCCTCTTTGAAGTAGATCTTTTGCAGGATCCCTTCGACGCGGGCGCGCAGTTCAACTGTCTCGTCCGCTTTCGTCTGGCCAACGTATTCGCTGTAGATCGGCACGGTGCGCTGATCAATCTGCTCGACTACCACGGTCGGGGGCGGAATAGCTGCGCTGTTCTTGGCGGCGTCCTTGGTCTTGGTACAGGCAAATCCAATCGCAGATAAGCCAGCCAGGAAAATCGCTCGGAGCAACAAGCTACGCTTCAGGCGACGATTCATACGACACTCCTTTTTCTCGCGTCGGGTTATTGGTAGAGATGATTACTGAACGTGTTCCGGTAATCGCAAAAATCGCAGAATACGCGCGGATTCTAGCCACCACCCGGAGTAGCTACTACTGGCAAAATTAACAGTGCTAAAGGGGAGGCAACCACCATACGATGCGCAAGATACAGCGCTCTCAGGCGGGTCTATGCTCAAAGAACTTGTGGTCGCCTTCGGGATAGTGTCGGTCTGTTTGGTTCTGCACGTGGCCAGCATCGTCTTCATCGCCGACTGGATGCTCGACCAGCGGGAAAAGCGCAAGGACCACATGGGTATGCTGGGCTACATGGCGCTGCTCATCGCCGCCTTTTCGGCCATCATCGTCTTGCACATGATCGAGATCGGCATCTGGGCAGTCCTATATTATGGAGAGTCGCTCTTCGCGGATTTCGAGACCTCGCTCTATTTCTCCACCACCAGCTATACGACGATTGGCTTCGGTGATGTGGTGCTGCCGCGTGCCTGGCGCATGCTCGGCGGCATTGAGGGGGTGACCGGCGTGCTGCTGTGCGGCTTATCCACCGCCTTCGTCTTTGCCATCGTCAACGCGTTGTTTCAAATGCGCCTGCAACGACGAACCAATTCGTCTTGAGACACGTATTCACGATTGTCCTAGCCAACTACGACTGTAAAAAGTGACAGTTTGAGTTAATCTCTGATGAAATTACCGTCGCCACACAATTCGTTCCGGACCATTCGAAAGGGATCGCCATGATGATTCGTAAGCACTCGGTAGTTATTGTTTTTGTTCTTTGCGCGCTGCTGGCGCTCACCGGCATCGCCGCCGCCCAGGATCCGCAGCCTTCGCTGGTAGCCAGCGCCAGCGGCGAGGGCAAAATCAAACTGGGCAAAGAGGAATTCAAGCTGAACGCTGTCGTGGTAAAGGGATTTCAGGATGGCAAAATCGAAATTAACCTGGTCACCGACATCACCGTCTTCATCAGCGGCACCTGGTCGCGCACTAACGAGACTGACAGGACTATTAACGTCAAAATTACCGGCGGCTCGACGTCTGGGAATCTCGACGGCGGCGGGACCATAACGCTCACCGACGATCGCAAGATCGCCGGATTAAAGCTTCAATTGGTTAACAAGATCACCAAAAAGACCATTACCGCCGACTTCACCGGGAAGTGACCCGGTGAGCTGATTCGTATGCTGCGCGCATAGAGTGAAATACATTTGGATTCGCTACCTGCATGACCTGTACGCGCGAGTCGGCGCTCCCCTCACCTTTCGCTTAATTCTCCAACCTCTGATGGCAATAATTCTCGCGTGGCGAGCAGCAGCCAAAGATGCGCGCCTGTCTCGTCCGCCGTATGTTGGTCGCCCTTCCGGCACGCTGACTTGAGAAACGATTTGCTAAGGGAGAGGTGGCGAGACATCTTTCGCCTGCTTATGCTGGCGATCCTCGTCGATATTGTCTATGAGTTGCTGGTGGAGGGGTGGTTCTATCCACTGGAAACGATCACTTGGGCGGCAGCGGTAGCAATAATTCCCTAGGTGACAATCCGAACAGTCGTAAATCCCACTTCACGGCTCATGCGAAGCAACAAATAGCGATTTCAGGCCTGAGTCGAATTGGTCAACCGCGAGCCGGTGCAGCGCCTCCCTGACTCAGACGTCCTCCGCACAAAAAAATGATGGGCCGAGTCAGCCCCCGTGTGCTCTCGGCCCACCGGAAGGGGTGTTTGATTGCGCTCTCTTGTCGCCAAAGATCGCGCTTGGCCCCTCCCTTCTTTGGTGCGAGCGAACCTCCCGGGCTCGCACGTTTTAATCGGCGGTGATAAACCGCCAAAACCTAATCTCGCCGCATTACCCCCATAACCTTGTTGGGAAACGTCCCAAAGTTCTCCAGCTGAAGCTGATACTTGCCGGTCTTTTTGTCCTTCTTCATGTCAACCTGGCAGGCGGCGATGAAAGTACCGATGCCGACGCTTTTTCCCTGCGGATTGACCGTGATTTCAATAACTCCGAAGGGATAATCTGAAACGCGATAGCCTCCGCGCACTTCGCCAAACGTCTGCCAGCGTTCAAAGGCCGCGACGATGCGAGTGTTGCCGTCAGCCAGCTGGTGCTTGCGAACGATCAGCAGCTTGCGGCCGAGACTTCCTGAGGCTGACATAAATCCCAGATCCAGATCCTTAATCTTGTTCAGGAGATCGAACTGGTCGCCCTCAACCAGCATTCCGAGATAAGCCTGGGCAAGTTCATCAGAGGTATAGTCCTTGATGCTCAGGTTGAAGGAGGTCGAACGCATTGGCCCATTGCTCGCCATCAGCGTCCCGGTATAGACCTCTTTAAAATCGGAATTCTTCTTGTTCTTGTTCTGGGCGACCGCGCTCACCGCCGCAATTGAAAGGACAATTAGCGCAACAAGTGACCTCTTCATCGTTCTCCTATCCATCGGAACCGCTCAATCGACCGGGGGGCTTCGGTTACTTCGCAGCAGATACTAGGTGACCGGCGACCCTCCGGATACTGTCAAATCTTACAGTTGACCCGTGACACTATCGGAACAACTGCCGGCCCGCTGAAACTGTAAAAAGTGACAGTTATTCGCCAGATCGCGCCCTCCTAGAATGATTTACGCACCAAAGTATGCCCTCGACCGGTAACCGGAAAGGTTTGACATGAATAGAGTAATCGCACTGCTGGTAGTCCTGATGGTGGCGTCAATCGCGCAGGCTCAGAAGGTAAAAGTGGGCGCCGACCCGAACGCCGACCTTACGAAATACAAGACCTATCAGTGGGACAATCCGCTGCCGCCGGGGAATCCGATTATTCAACAAACAATCGTCAGCTCCATCGATCAGGCGATGAGCTCCAAGGGACTCACGAAAGTTGCCCAGGGCGCCGATGTTACCGTCGTCTACTTTGCGGCCACGAACACCGACATTCAGATTGGCTATCCCAGCTGGTCGGGGGCGATGGGTTCCGGAAACTCAACCGGCATCGCGGTTGGCGGGCAAAGCTGGCCGGTACACAAAGGAACCCTGGTCGTCGATCTGGTAGACACCAGGACCAAGGCCAGTGTCTGGCGCGGCACCGCAACTCAAAGCTTAAAGGACGGTCCCTCGGGCGACCCGGCGAAAGATGCGAAGAAAGTGGAAGAGCCGATCAGAAAATCAGTCGACAAGATGTTCAAGCAGTTTCCCAAGCCGAGTTAACTACCGAGGCGTTTAATTACTGTCACAATTGACAGTATAGGCCAGGCGCATAACCGGTTAACTTAAGCTTGCTCCCCGTTGAAGATTTTTTATTTTGTTCGGAAAGGAATAATCAATGCGCAAACTCGCGACTCAGCTTTTAGCAGTGGTCATCGTCGCCGCCGCGGGCACGACAGCGTTTTCACAGAAAGACAAACCCAAGAATGAAATTGAAATTCGGGCGACCGTGGCGGTGCCCTCAGGAGAAGCCAATTACTCCGGCACCACCAATTCCGGCTCAACCATCGATTTTCATAACGACTCGGATTTCAGCAATGAGTGGGGGTTCGACATCAAGTACGCCTACCGCAGTGAGGACGGAAAGAATAAATTTGGCGCCGAGTATTTCAGCACTGACTGGGACCGGACGCGGGTTATCGGCCGTAGCTTCACGTTCAGAGGCGAAACATACGTGGTGGGCGCGGCCATCGAAAGCAACCTGCGACAATCCGCGATCAAAGGGATGTACGCTCGCCGTTGGGGCAATGACAAAATTCGAATTGGCCCGATGATCGATTTTGGTGTAATACCAACGCACCTCGATATTACGGGAAATGCTCTAAGCGGTAATAGCCGAAAAACCGAAGCTTCAGTTAGTAAGTTTGCCGCGACGGTCGGGGGCGACATGGATTATGACCCGACGGACAAGATCAACATCTTCGGCAACATCGGGGGCATCGCGTGGTCGCATGATCGGCTGTTCCACGCCGAAGGCGGTTTGAAATATTTCGCCTCGAAAAATTTTGGCGTGGTCGGCGGCTACAAATTTCAGAACTACAAATGGGTTAACGATCCAAATTTCCTGCGCATAAGGTCGCACGGTCCATTTATCGGAGGCGTACTCCGCTTCTGATGCCGGCGTCATTCCGACAATGACGCTTCCTCGGTCTGAGCATGTCATCGTAGCTGGCATGCTCAGACAAGTTCTTTTTCGCCCGCCTGTAAAAACTAACAGTTATTCAGCAACTTAGGCCGCCGTAGCATTACCGGCAGCGAGATCGATCTGCATCGTAGCTCCATTCAGATCGCCTCTAGACCAACCGCATGACCTGGCTGCTTAAATATCGCGTTCGCCTCTACGTCCGGAATTCGCTCTGGATTCTGCCGGCGTTGAGTATTGTCGTCGCCTTGCTGGCGGCGCGCTGGGTTATTGCCGCCGAACTTGCGTTGGGCTGGCACGCGACCGTCAGTCCGGATACGGCCCGGCTAATCATGACTACGGTCGCCGCCTCGACCTTCACCCTGGTGGTGCTGGTTTCATCGGCCATGTTGCTGGCGGTGCAACTGGCCAGCGCGCAATTGACCCCGCGCATCATCGCGCTGATTTATCGCAGTCCTTACGGCAAGCTGGCCTTTGGGGTCTTCGTCTTCACCTTCACTTTTTCGGTGGCCACCCTGGTGCGCATTGAAGACAGGGTGCCGCTGGTGGCGAGTTACGTGGCCGCTTATGGATTCCTGTTAAGTCTCGCGTTGTTCATCCTCTTCACTGACACCATGGGCAAGATGTTGCGGCCCAGCTCAGCCTTGCGGCGGGTGGGATTGAGAGGACGTGAGGTCATCAAATCGGTTTTCCCTTCATTGCGCAGCGCCGATTCAAAATTGCCGGAGCCTTTCAAGCTGCCGCGCAATATCCAAACCCGAGTGATTCTAAATGACGAGGACGGCGCCGTCCTGGCGTTCGACCTGCCCGGGGTGGTTAGCAAAGCGACGAAAGCCGACTGCGTGGTTGAACTGGTGCCGCAAGTTGGCGACTTCATTGCCGCCGGCGACCCCATTTTTCGCGTTTTTGGCGACGCGCCAACGTTGTCTGACGGCGCCTTGCGGAACTCCGTGGCCATCGGGCATGAGCGCACCCTGGAACAGGATCCGATGTTCGCATTTCGCATCATCGTCGATATTGCGAGCAAGGCCCTATCGCCGGCCATCAACGACCCGACTACGGCAGTTCTGGCCATCGATCAGATCCATCATCTCCTGCGCGAAGTCGGCAAACGGCTACTGACAGACGGGCATGAACCGGATGCACAAGGGCGGGTCCGTCTCATCTATCGCACGCCGGAATGGGAAGACTTCGTACAGTTGGGCACCACCGAGATCCGGCAATACGGCCGCGACAGCATCCAGGTGCAGCGTCGTCTGCGCGCGATGCTTCAGGACCTAATTGAGACTTTGCCGCCACACCGGCACCAGGTTCTACAAAAGGAATTGGCACTGTTGGGAAGTTCTTCGAAACGGGCCTTCCCGGATTTGGACGATCAGGCTTTGGCTGAGTCGGGCGATCTACAAGGCATTGGCGGCTCTGACGATGAACTTTACGAAGAAACAGCAACGGCGCTCAGCGCGCCAGGTTAAGGAACAAAAATTCAAGGAGAACAAGTGATGAAAAAATTTATTGTAGCGATCGCTATCTTCGCAGCGCCGGCGCTGTTGGCAGTTCCGGCGGCGCACGCCCAGCAGGAAGTATCCACCATGCCGGCGGCGGATCGCACCTCGGTCAGCGATTCGGAAATCGATATGATGCGGAAAGACATTCGCTCACGCCGCAAGCAGATTATCGCTGCCAACGTCCAAATGACGGATGCCGAAGCCGAGAAGTTCTGGCCAATCTACGATCAGTATGCCGCCGATCAAAAGAAGGCCTATGACATTCACTACAGTTTGCTTAAAGAATATGCAGCTGCCGATAAGAACATGACCGACGCCCTGGCGCTCAGTCTCACCAAACGCTGGACCGAAGCCGACACCGCGAAGGCGCAGCTGCGCGTGAAGTATTTTCCGATGTTCGACAAAGTGCTCGGCGCAAAACGCGCCGCCAGAATCTGCCAGCTCGATCGCATGCTGACCTTGATGGTCGACCTGCAAATCGGATCGGATGTGCCGTTGATTAATCCCTGAGTTTTGGTTTGCCGAAGGAGAATCCCCCGTTGCCCATCTGGTTCTATGAAATCAGACCTCTGTTCTCTGCCATCATCATGGTGGTCTTTGTTGAGACCCTTTCGTTGATTGGCCTGTTTCTGGCCCGCCGCTTTCTCTTACCCAGGTTCCGGTACGGCGACGGCATTAACGATGCCGTGAGCGGGACGGTGCAGGCCATCGGCGTCTTCTACGGCATCACGGTGGGACTAATCGCCGTGGGGGTGTGGAATACGAATTCAAACGCCGGCGATCTGGTATCGCAAGAGGCATCGGCCGTCGGCGGCTTGTATCGCGTCTCAGTAGGTCTTCCCTCACCTCTGCATGAAGACCTGACCGCCAAACTCCGCGAGTACCTGGATGTCGTCATCAACAATGAATGGCCGGCGCAGGAGCACGGGAAAATTCCCGATGAGGGGACGAGACTTCTCAACGATTTTCAGCTCAAGTTGTTCGCCTACGAGCCGGCCAGCCCCGGGCAAGTTGAACTTCACGGCGAAGCCTTACGCGCCTTTAATCGTTTGGCGGAGTGCCGGCGTCTGCGTCTCAATGCCGTGACCAGTGGTCTGTCTCAAACCATGTGGGGCGTGATTTGGGTTGGCGCAATTATCAGTATCGGGGTCGCCTATTTGTTCAAGATTGATGACGCGAAGATGCATGCAGTCCTGATAGGTCTAATGGGAGGTTTTCTGGCGATAGTTCTGTTCATGATCTCGATCAACGACAAACCGTTCTATGGCGCGGTGAGTGTCCCGCCGGAGCCGTACCAACTACTGTCGGACAGAATTCACGCGTTCGGATCCAGCCTTAGTAAGTGAAGCTTTAAAAGCTGCCGGCTGGCCTGTAGAAACTGACAGTTATCACCGCGATCCAGGGGCGTCCCATGCAATAAAGCGCACCAATTACTGATAAAACTGACAGTTGTCGCTATACTTGGCGTCTCGTAATTTACGCACCAAATTCGAATTGCTCAGCGGAGGTTTGCGTTAGACGCTCCGCGCCACTGGGAAGCGTCTAAACTGATTCTGTCTTACCCGGCTCACAGGAGGATGGCTCGTGAAAGAATTTAACCTGACGCAAAAACTTTCAGCGGAATTTCTCGGGACACTCTGGCTGGTGTTTGGCGGTTGCGGCAGCGCCGTGCTGGCCGCAGCATTCCCGCAAGTAGGCATCGGCCTGCTCGGCGTGTCATTCGCCTTCGGGCTTTCGGTGCTGACGATGGCTTATGCCGTGGGCCACGTCTCCGGCGGCCACTTCAATCCGGCCGTCACCCTGGGATGTTTCGCGGCCGGGCGGATCGGCGCAAAGGACATTGTTCCTTACATCATCGCCCAGCTCGCCGGGGCCGTTGCCGGCGCCGGCATTCTGTTTGTCATCGCCAGCGGCAAAGCGGGATTCACTCTCACGGGGGGCTTCGCGTCGAATGGTTATGCCGATCACTCGCCGGGCGGCTACACGCTGGTGGCGGCCCTGGTGTGTGAGGTCGTGATGACCTTCTTCTTCCTGATCGTGATTCTCGGCGCCACCGATCCGCGCGCCCCGAAAGGCCTGGCGCCCATCGCTATTGGTTTGGCGCTCACTCTGATTCACCTGGTTAGTATTCCGGTCACCAACACGTCGGTGAATCCAGCCCGCAGCACGGGACCGGCCCTCTTCGTTGGCGATTGGGCCGTGAAGCAGCTTTGGCTGTTTTGGATCGCGCCGATCGTCGGGGCGCTGATAGCGGGCGTCGTGCATCGCACCCTGGTAGTCGCGCCAGAACCTGAAGCCGTCGAACCGGCAATGGCCCGGACGGTCACGCCTTGAAACTGAGCGCGGCCCCCCCGACCTCAACACTCGTCAAGCGCTGGTTCCGCGGCCGGAACCGTGTCCCGGCGTTGTGTGTCTGCGCGGTCTTGCTGCTACTGCCTGCCTGCAAGCACACCACACCTCCGCAGAACCTTTCCGCAAACGCGAATGTCACGAGTTCACCGGAAGCCGTGGTCAATGACACGATCACGGATATTGATCCTTCAGTGATCGAGCGATTAAAAAACGAGCGCTGGACCGGCGATATCGATCAACTCCGCGAGCGCCGGTACATACGGGTGCTGGCCCTTTACAACAAGACCAATTTCTTTTATGACGGCCCGCACCCCCGCGGCATGACCTACGAGGCGGTCAAAGAATTTGAGAAATTCCTGAACAAGAAACTGGACACCGGCAACAAGCCCATCCACTTCGTCTTCATTCCCGTGTCTCGCGAAGAGACGCTCAGCCGCATGAAGGAAGGTCGTGGCGATCTGGCAGCGTCTAATATTGCCATCACTCCGGAAGGCAAAAAGTTCGTCGATTTTTCCGATCCGGTGCGCGAAAACGCACAGGAGGTGGTGGTGACCGGGCCGGCGGCGCCGCCGATAAATTCGCTGGATGATTTAGCAGGGAAAGAGGTCTTCGTCCGCAAGCTCAGCCGCTATTGGCCGACCCTCGAAAAGCTAAACCAGCGGTTTAAGTCTGAGGGCAAGCCGCCCATCATCCTTAAAGAGGCCGCCACCGATCTCGAAGACGAGGACATCCTGGACATGGTTAATGCCGGGATTGTCGGGACGACGGTAATGGACGATCTGATCGCCGGGTTCTGGGCCAAGGTTTACGACGGCATCAAGGTGCGAAACGATCTGTCTATTGCCGAGGATGACAAGATTGGTTGGGCGGTACAAAAAGGAACGCCGCAGTTGGTCGGCTTGATCAACGAATTTGTGAAAGACCACAAACTGGGAACGTCGTTTGGAAATACTGTGCTGCAGAGATATCTCAAGGATATCAAGTGGGCCAAGAACAACGTGGCGCCCACGGAAATGGAGAAGTTCAAATCGGCGTTTGAGTTCTTCAAGAAATATGGCAGTCAATACAAGTTCGAATGGTTGATGATCGCCGCGCAAGCTTACCAGGAGTCAACTATCGATCAGAGTAAAGTGAGCCCGGTGGGCGCCGTCGGCGTCATGCAGATCAAACCCAGCACAGCCGCCGGCAATCCCATCAATATCCAGGGCGTCGATAAAGACATGGAGAAGAACATCAACGCCGGCGTCAAGTATCTGAATTACATAATGGACAGTTACTTCAAGGATGCGCCGATGACCCGGACCAACCGCGGCTTGTTCGCGTTTGCTTCATACAACGCCGGTCCGAACCGGATCGTGAGGCTGAGAAAGCAGGCTGAGCAGGAAGGTCTCGATCCCAACGTGTGGTTCGACAATGTCGAGGTGATCGCGGCTAAAGAGATCGGCTCGGAAACCGTCACCTACGTCAGCAACATCTACAAATACTACATCGCCTATAAGACGGCCGAGGAGACCGCCGGGGCCCGGAAGAATTCAAAGAAAACCTGACGGCCCATCATTCGAACCCGCCAATATTGATAGGTTTGGCGCCGGCTGACCGCCCGGACAGATCGCCTTGACCTGTCAAATCTGACAGTTATCTGCGCTGATTCCGCACCCCTAGAATCGGCATGAATTAGCTGCTTCCCCAGACCCTAATCGATTGTCCTTCGGAGGTTCAACGTCGCCATGAGACGAATTGTATTGTCGCTCGCCCTGCTGATCCCGGTTTGCGCTTCATTGATTTTGCCGCCGGGAATGCGCAGTCAAACTACCAAGAGTAATCCGGCTGCGCGCCGGGCCTCATCACTGCAACAGGTCAGCGACGTCTGGCCCCGCGCTTACGCCCTGCCCAGCGAAGCGCAAATGGTCCTCTTTCAACCGCAGGCGCAGAGTTGGGAAGGCCAGAAGCATCTGGTCGCGATGGCCGCCGTCTCTTACACCAAAAAGGATGCGCCAAAACCGGAACTGGGAACGGTCAAGCTGGAAGCCGACACCTCAGTCGCGCTGGCCGAGCGCATAGTGAAGTTTGCGACCGTCAAAATTACCGAGACGAATTTCCAGAGTCTGCCCAAAGAGCAGGTGCAGGAGATCGTCACCGAAATCGAGAAGTTAATCCCCAGCGACGAGCGCACGATTTCTTTGGATCGCGTAATCGCCCAGGTCGATAAGAGCCTCATTACGCCAAAAAATGTCGAGGGATTGAAGGCCGATCCGCCGCTGGTCTTTGTCAGCAAGAGTCCGGCGATCATGCTGAACCTTGACGGCGATCCGATCTGGAGCCCGATCAAGGACAACGACCTGAAGTTTGCGGTGAATACGAATTGGGATCTGTTTCAGTTTGCCAACACCTATTACCTGCGCGACGACGCGTCATGGTTGAAAGCGGCGAACCTGAATGGACCATGGACGGCCGCGGGCAAGTTGCCCGAAAGCTTCCGCAAGCTCCCGGCGACTGACGACAACTGGAAGGATGTCGTTCTGAATCTCCCCGGCAAACCCCTCGCGCAGCCGCCGCACGTGTTCTTCAGCACCAAGCCGTCTGAACTTATCTATCTTCAGGGTGAACCGAAATATGTGCCCGTCCCGAACACGGGTTTGCTCTGGGTTTCGAATACCGACGCCGACCTGTTTCGCATGGGGGCCGATGGGCCGTTCTATTACCTGGTAGCCGGCCGCTGGTTCCGCGCGCCGAATTTGAATTCAAGCTGGAACTTTGCCACGCCCGATCTACCGGAGGACTTCAAGAAAATTTCGCTCGAACATCCACGCTCACGCGTGCTGGCTTCGGTGCCGGGAACAGACCAGGCCGCCGAGGCCGTGCTGCTGGCGCAGGTGCCACAGATTGCCCGCGTCAACAAGAAAGAGATCAAAGCGCCCGAGGTGATCTACCAGGGCGAGCCGCAGTTTCAACCCATCGAGGGCACCCAACTGCAACGCGCGGTCAATACCGACAAGGAAATTATCAAAGCCGGCGACCAGTACTACATGTGCTATCAAGGCGTATGGTTTGTCGCGAGTGGACCAGGCGGCGAATGGCAGCTCGCCACCTCAGTGCCGCCGGAGATTTATCAGATCTCGCCGAGTTCCCCGGTATACGACGTCACTTACGTGACGATCGAAAAAGACGACAACGAGGGCGATGATTGGGTGACCTACGCCGCCACCGCCGGCTATACCGGCATGATGGTCGGTTGGGGCTGTGCGATGTGGGGAACCGGCTGGTATTACCCGCCTTATTACTGGTATGGCGGTTACTATCCGATCTATTACCCCTACTGGCGCACCTACGGCTACGGTTCCTGGTACAACCCTTACACCGGCTTTTATGGGACGGCGGGCCGTATCTACGGACCTTACGGCGGTGTGGGATTCGGCGCTCGCTATAACCCGAGCACCGGCACTTACGCCCGCGGGGCATTTGCTTACGGACCATACGGCGCGCGCGGAGCGGCGCAGGCTTACAACCCACGAACCGGAAATGGCCTGCAAACGCGCCAGGGCTCGGGCGTCTACGGCAGCTGGGGATCGACCCAGGTCAAACGCGGCGACGATTGGGCCAGCACCAAACGCTTCACCAACAGCGCCGGCAACACCACGCGCGTCACCCGCGGCAGTGAGGGTGGCACGCTCGTAAATAAGCGCGGCCAGGGATTTGTCGGCAAGCAAGGCGACAACGTCTACGCCGGCCGCGACGGCAACGCCTATCGCCGCGATGCCAACGGCAACTGGAGCAAGTGGGAGAACGGCGGTTGGAATAATGTGCAGAGGCCCGACAACCTGCCCAGCGACAGCCGCCGGGACAGCTTCCTGAATGACAACGCCAAGAACCGCGACCGGCAGAATCCCAATGCCCGTGGCGATCGTGCCGGTGCGAATGATCGGCCCAGTCAACTCGACACCGGAACCTTCAAGGGTCTCGAAGGTGACCGCGCCAAACGCGCGGAAGGCGCGCAGCGCACCCGTGACCGGCAAACCTATCAAAACCGCACCCAGTCGCGTCCGTCGAACCAGGGCAGTTATCGCAGCATGCCTTCGTCGCGCGGCAGCTTTGGCGGAGGCGGCTTTAGAGGCGGCGGCGGTGGGCGCCGGCGGTAATCATCGCAGTCCTCGATTCATTGCAGCTCACGTTCATCACGATGAGCTAACAAATCTCGGTCGCCGATGACTGAGTGACGAACTGAACAGAAAAGGCGAAAAGGACATGGTCAGGACGATTTGCCTCGGCGTGACGCTGCTTGCTTCCCTGCTCTGCGCGGATCTTTCTCAGCCCGCAGTGGCCCAGGATCAGACGGGCCAAAAGACCGCCGCTGCGTCAGAGAACGGCATAGCCGATCACCCAACTCCAACCCGCTCCGCAAATTTTTCCGAAGACGAAATGGAAAAACTGAAAAGCGTGGTTGCCGGTCAGGAGAAACGAATACAGCAGCTCGAACAACTGGTCGAGGCCCAGAAAAAACTGATCGATCAAGCGCTGCATCTGGCGCCGCCGGCGCAAACCGCTGAGAACAGCGCCTCCGGTCCGAACCCCGAAGGCGAGAAGGTGGCCAACGCTTCCGCTGCCCCACCAGCGGCGACTGAACCCATCCGGCAGGTTCAGGACGATCAGGCATCTCCCTTAGCGCTTCGCATCGGCAAGGTGTCAGTAAATCCTTATGGATTTCTTGACTTCACCACGGTTATTCGTGATCGCGATGTCGGCAGCGGCGGCGGGACTAATTTCGGCGGTATCCCGTTCGCAAACAGCGTAAACGGTCACCTCTCGGAATTCAGGTTCACGGCGCAGAATTCACGCGTCGGCGTGCGTTTTGACGCGCACCACGGCGGCGCGGACGTGCTCGGATTCATCGAGACCGATTTCGTCGGCAACTCTCCGGGCAATGCCCCGGTCACCACCAACAGCAACGGCATTCGCATGCGCTTGTTCTGGATGGATGCGCGCAAGGGTAAGCTGGAGATACTGGGCGGACAATCCTGGAGTCTGCTGACCCCTAATCGCAAAGGAGTCTCACCGGTCCCGAACGATGTTTTCTCGACCTACGACCTCGACACCAGCAACCAGGTGGGTCTTACCTGGGCGCGCGATCCCCAGTTTCGCGTGATCTACCACGCCAACCGGACGGTGACTCTCGGCGTCTCGCTGGAAGCGGCGGAACAGTACGGCGGTGGCTCAGCCGGGGCAGGCGAGATCACTCTGCCGGCGGCGCTGGAAAGCTCATACAACTCACAGATAAATCGGGGCGAGACAACCTACACAGTACCCAACCTTCATCCGGATGTGATTGCCAAAGTGGCGTTCGATCCTAAGCTGGGCAATCGCGATCTGCATCTTGAGGTCGCCGGATTGCTGAGCGGCTTTCGCTTCTTTAACCCGCAGGATCAAACGAAACATAACGCGACTGGCGGCGGCGTGCTGGTGGGCCTGAATTATGAGATGGTCAAGAATTTCCGGCTGATTGCCAATGGCTTTTACAGCAACGGTGGCGGCCGTTGGATCTTCGGGCTGGGTCCTGACGTAATTATCAATGCCAATGGCAAGCCTTCACTGGTCCATGCCGCCTCTACCGTTTCCGGATTTGAATATCAGGCTTCGGCGAAAGACTTATTCGACGCCTATTACGGCGGCGCCTATGTCTATCGAAGCGCGGCCGTTGATCTGAATGGCCAGCTGGTTGGTTATGGGTATACGGGTTCACCTTCCAACCACAATCGTTCGTTGCAACAGATTACCCTGGGCTACACGCGTACTTTCTGGCGTGATCCCAATTACGGCGCGTTACAGTTTCTGACGCAATACTCATATCTGGTGCGCCATCCATGGTTCGTTCCCATCGGACAACCTGCCGCCGCAAATCTGAATTCTCTGTTTCTGTCGATCAGGTATGTCCTCCCTGGCGCCCCGCCGGCACAAAAGTGAAGAGGAAAATTTATGAAGCGCTTATTCACACTCATGGTCTTAATCGGGCTCACCGCACTGGTGGCGCTGCCCGGAACCCGGCAGAAGACGGAAGAGAAAGTCACCGCTGATTCCGCTCTGTCTGAATTGAAGGCGGGCAATACGCATCACGTCAAACATCGCTATTTGCACCCGCACGAGACAGCTACGCGCCTGAGCGAACTGGTCGGGTCCCAACATCCGCATGCGGAAATTCTCAGTTGCGCTGATTCACGCGTGCCGCCGGAAATACTGTTCGATCAGGGATTGGGCGATCTCTTCGTCGTGCGCGTGGCCGGCAATGTCGCGACTGATACCGAAATTGGCAGCCTGGAATACGGGGCCGAGCACCTGCACATTCCGCTGCTGGTGGTGCTGGGCCACGAAAGCTGTGGCGCCGTGACCGCCGCGGTCCAGCCCGGAGAAGCCGAAGGACACATCAAGGCGCTGGTGGATTTGATCAAGCCGGCGGTTGAGAAGAGTAGGGGTCAGCCCGGCGATCCGGTGAACAATGCCGTGCGCGCGAATGTCCAGCTGGTGGTGCAACAACTCCGCACCTCGACGCCCGTTCTCGCCGAACTGGTGGCGCAGGGCAAGCTGAAAATCGTGGGCGGAGTCTATTCGCTGAAGAGCGGTCAAGTGACCTGGCTGAACGACTAGCTACATCGCTACAGGTCAGTCCCATCCGCGTCAGCGGATGGACAAAAGAGCCTCGCAGGGTCAAACCCCATCTGCTAAACGCGGGGGCTACTGACGGGAGCCTACTGAGCGTGAAATTCGGAAAGGGCCCTAACGCGCGGCGGGCTTCCACTGATTCAGGAAGGTGACCAAATCCTTTTTCAACATTCTGCGGGCCGCCTCAAACTCGCCTTCACCGCTGCTGTAGAGCAGTTTGCCACTCGCATCCAGCACCGCCACGGCGGGCACGCCTTTGTCTAACGGAATCTTGTATTCCTTCACCAGCCCGGGGTTCTTCTCTCCCTCGCCAATGTCGACATGGACCAGTAGAAAGCTTTCGGCCACGATCTTTCCGGCTTCGCCATCATGCAGCGCATGATCCAGCACGTGACAGTCGTAGCACCAGTTGGCGCCGAAGACCAGCAGCACGCGTTTGTGTTCGGGGCCGGCGCGCTTCACGGCTTCGGCTAACTGTTGATTAGCGTCCGCATCGGCTGGATAGATATTTTCATGCGGCTCAACCGAATCCAGCTGCGCGACGGGTTTGGGGGAACCCTGCGCGCGACATAATTGGGTCGTGCCCAGCAGGATCAGGGCCAGGGCCAGCAACAGTTTTCGCGTATCGATAAGTGGCTTCATCTTAATTTAGTTCAGCGCCCAAGGTCGGGCCATGTGAATCCCCGGCAAAGACGTCGCGCCGGCGCCGGGATCTCGGGTCATGATGCCTGGTCCCAAACCAATCGCCGGTCCTGCGGGTCACGCCAATCAGAACCCGCACGCGGATCTTGCCGAGCAAACTCAGTTTCTGCTTACGGGCGTTGTCGGCGGCAATGCCGTCGGGATAAAGCGTATAAAACACCAGGCAGGTCACCGCATACACAAATTTGCCAAAGGGCGAGAGCTGGCGCAAGGGTCCCGTACGGGTCCGCTTTACAATCGCGCTGAGGCTATAGAACCGGCGCCAACTGGCGCGCACCTCGCGTTCGATCTCTCCGCTCGATAGCGTCGGATGTTTGACATTTACCTGGTTGTGATCGAAGTCGAGCCAGAACTTGTCCGCGATCATCTCCACCTTGTGCTTGGGAATGTGCCCGCCCTGGTGACGCTGCTTTCGATCCTGCATCATCTCGTGATAGTCCCGCGTTCCCGGATAGACGCTGTAGATCGGAAACTGAGCGAAGGCGGCGCCGGAAGCAACGGCGAACTCGCGCATGGTTTGCAGGGTCTCGATCGTGTCGCTTTCCAGCCCGTTAATGATCGAGGCGAGCACCATTATCCCGTGGGTCTGGATGTTTTGAATGGCTTCAACCATCCGCTGGCCCGCCGGGTTCCAGGTTTTGTTCGCGCTTTTCAAGCCTGCTTCTGTGAACGACTCGACGCCGATCAAGGCGCCGCGGACGCGCATCTTTTGGTACATCGCGTCGAGATATTCGTGGTCTGTAACCGCTTCCGCAGTCATCTGGGTGAAGGCATAGAGAGACCGCGGCGCCGCGCGATCATATTGATCGAACAGCCGCAGGCGATCCTCGCGCATCTGTTCCAGCATGTGCTGCGTCGCTCCGTTGCGCTCGCGCGCGATGCGGGCGACGGTTGCCGGCGTAAAGTTATCGTCGGCAAAAAATATGTATCTGAAACCCAGCCCGTGCAGCTCGTTGGCTTCTTCGATGATGTGCTGGTTCAGATGCAGGCGCGGCGTGCGTCCCTCGGTCACCCAAACTGAACAGAAGCTGCAATTCTCCGGACAGCCCGCCACCGTCTGGATCGATCCCATCAGGTACTTGGCCGGATCGAGCAGGTCCCAACGGGCCTTGACCATTTGCTCGCCGGGAACGCGCCCGCCGTCGTACACGCGTCTGAGTTTTCCTGTCAGCGCATCTTCGAGGACCGATGGCCAGACCAACTCCCCGCCCCCTCTGACGACCGCGTCGGCGCCCATTTCCAAAGGTTCTTCGGGAAAGATCGTGGGATGAATGCCGCCGACGATCACGGTCGCGCCTTTGGCTTTCGCCGCGCGCACCACCCGATAGCCGGGCCGGCAATTACCCGTGTGAATGCCCACTCCGACAATGTCGCCGGGTTCGATGAATTCGGGATCAAACGGCGTGATTGGCTCGTCGATAATCAAGGGATCGCCGGCCAGATCCGTCGGCGTCGCGCCGGCAATCACATACAGCCATCGTGGGGTGATGACGCTATAGCCCACCGTCGTGTTCGCGGGATTGACCAGAACAACTTTGCCCATGCACGAGCCCCATTTGCAGCTGTTAGCGAAGCCTGAATAGCGAGCACTATACGCCCACTCGTTCACATCGTCCACGCCTATCCCAGTGCGCGGAGCGCACGACAGCGTAAAGCCCGGGGCGTGAGCCCCGGGGGACGTCACAAGCAATGATCCAAGCCCGCGGAGCAGGCGGCAGCGGAGCAGGCGGCAGCGGATCAGGACGAGACGTTCTGCGATCGCAACGGGCTGCCGCCGCTTCCGCGGGCTCATCGTTCTTAAATGATCGGTGACCTGGGGTTCCGTCCCGATGAATCGGAACTCCACCTCAGGCTTTACGCTGGCGTGCGCTTCGCGCACTGCTGATCCGGCAAGTTTACAATTACCCACTAAGGGGGCTTTTCTGTCGATCGCTTACGGACCTGTTTTGCGGGAAATACGAGCCCTCCCTCACAGTCGGGCTACTGCCCCAGCGCGCGCGGCTTACTAAAAAGACAACCCAATCACTTCCGCTCCGGTGCGTTGGCGAGTCGTTAATGTATAATCGCGCTCGTTAAGAAAAATTCTGATATTGAACACCGTCTCGGATGCCCAAGCGCACTGATATCCACAAAATTCTGATCATTGGTTCCGGCCCGATCGTCATCGGCCAGGCCTGCGAATTCGACTATTCCGGAACCCAGGCCTGTAAGGCCCTGCGGCAGGAAGGCTATGAAGTCGTCCTGGTTAATTCCAACCCGGCGACGATCATGACCGATCCGGAAATGGCCGACCGCACCTATATCGAGCCGCTCACAGTAGATTGCGTCGCCGCGATCATTCGCAAAGAAAAACCTGACGCCTTGTTGCCGACTGTGGGCGGACAGACGGCCCTGAATCTGGCGATTGCCCTCGACGAAGCGGGCGTGCTCGAAGAAAACGGCGTCGAGATGATCGGAGCCAAACGCGAAGCCATCAAAGTCGCCGAAGATCGTCTGCTCTTCAAGCAGGCGATGGACGAAGCGGGGCTGTTGATGCCGCGCGGCGGCTTTGCCAAGTCATGGGCCGAGGCCGAACAGATCGTCAAGAACACCGATTACCCGGCGATCATTCGTCCCTCGTTCACCCTGGGCGGCACCGGCGGCGGCACGGCCTTCAATCCGGAAGAGTACGAGGAGATCGTTCGCAACGGGTTGGCCGCGTCGCCCATTCACGAGGTGCTGATCGAAGAATCGATTCTCGGCTGGAAAGAATTCGAATTGGAGGTGATGCGCGACCTGGCCGACAACGTCGTGATCATCTGCTCGATCGAGAATTTTGATCCGATGGGCGTGCACACCGGCGATTCGATTACCGTGGCGCCGGCGCAAACCCTGACCGATCGCGAGTACCAGACGCTGCGCGATATGGCGATCACCATCATTCGCAAAGTCGGCGTCGAAACCGGAGGGTCCAATATTCAGTTCGCGGTAAATCCCGACAACGGTGAAGTGCGGATCATCGAAATGAATCCGCGCGTCTCGCGTTCGTCGGCGCTGGCTTCGAAAGCTACCGGCTTTCCCATCGCCAAAATTGCCGCGAAGCTGGCGGTGGGTTATACCCTCGACGAGATCCCCAACGACATTACCAAAAAGACCCCGGCCTCGTTCGAGCCGACCATCGATTACGTGGTCACCAAAATTCCGAAGTGGAATTTTGAAAAGTTTCGCGAAGCCGAAGACGTACTGGGCACCCAGATGAAATCGGTCGGCGAAGTGATGGCCATTGGCCGCACCTTCAAGGAATCGTTATTCAAAGGCCTGCGCTCGCTGGAAGCAGTCAAACCGTTGCGGCTTGAGAACGTCCCCAATGACGAACTGCAACGCAAGCTGGCGCGGCCGAACTCGCAACGGTTTTCGTACATCACCTACGCGCTCGAGCATGGTTGGTCTCTCGATGAAATCTACCGGCTGTCAAAAATCGACCGTTGGTTTCTCGATCAACTGCAACAGGTCATGGAGATCCAGCGGGCGATTGAGCAGACGGTGTCACCCGGAGCGGGAGCGACGGAGTCAGTCACGACCGGCGCGCCAGCCGACCCGGTCGCTACGGCCCCCGGTACTGACCCGCTGGCCAGGATTCCGATCGATCTGCTGCGCGGTTTCAAAGAAGCAGCGCTTTCTGATCGCCGGCTCGCTTATCTCACCGATCGCAGCGAAAACGAAGTCCGCGCCTATCGCAAAGCTCTGGGCCTGACGCCAGTCTATAAACGCGTCGACACCTGCGGCGCTGAGTTCGAATCCTATACGCCTTATCTCTATTCAACTTATGAACAAGAGGATGAGGCACAACCAACCGATCGCAAAAAGATCATGATTCTCGGCTCCGGGCCGAACCGCATCGGCCAGGGCATCGAGTTCGACTACTGCTGCTGTCACGCCTCGTTTGCCCTGCATGAGGCCGGCTACGAAACGATCATGGTCAACTGCAACCCGGAGACAGTCTCAACCGACTATGACACTTCAGATCGGCTGTACTTCGAGCCACTCACCTTCGAAGACGTGATGAACATCGTCGACGTTGAGAAGCCGGCGGGGGTCATCGTGCAGTTCGGCGGCCAGACGCCGCTCAATCTGGCTATGCCCCTGCATGAAGCAGGCGTGCCCATTATCGGCACCTCGCCTGATTCAATCGACCTGGCCGAAGATCGAAAACGCTTCGGCGCCCTGCTCAGCGAACTCGGGATTCCGCAGCCGGAAAATGGGACGGCCACCTCGATCGAGGGGGCCCGCGAAGCGGCCAACCGCATCGGCTATCCCGTGCTGGTGCGGCCGAGCTATGTACTCGGCGGCCGGGCGATGGCCATCGTTTACGACCAGGACAGTCTGGACGACTACATGCGCACGGCCGTCGATTTTTCCAACGAGCGTCCGGTCCTGATCGATAAGTTCCTGGAGCAGGCGGCCGAGTTCGACGTCGATGCGCTGGCGGACGAAAGCGCGTGTGTTATCGCCGGCATTCAGGAACACATCGAAGAGGCGGGCATTCACTCCGGCGATTCTTCCTGTGTGTTGCCGCCCGTCCGGATTGCCGAAGAACATCTCGAGACGATGCGCCATTACACGCGGAGGCTCGCGGCGGCGCTGTCGGTCAAGGGCCTGATGAACATTCAGTTCGCGATCAAGAATGACCGCGTCTATGTCCTGGAAGTGAACCCGCGGGCGTCGCGCACCGTGCCGTTTGTTTCGAAAGCGACCGGCGTGCCCCTGGCGCGCATCGCCTCAGTCGTGATGGCCGGACGGCCGCTGAAAGAGTTTAGGCTGCCCGGTGATCTGACTGTCGATCGCTTCTACATCAAATCGCCTGTCTTTCCCTTCCGAAAATTTCCGGGAGTCGATCCGGTGCTGAGCCCGGAGATGCATTCGACCGGCGAAGTGATGGGCATTGGAGAGACGTTTGGCGACGCTTATGCGAAAGCGATGACCGCCGCCGGCATTCAGCTGCCGCAATCGGGCACGGCTTTCATCAGCGTGAACGAAGGCGACAAGGGCCAGGCCGTGGTGCTGGCGCGCCGGCTTTCGCGTCTTGGTTTCGACCTGGTGGCCACGGTGGGCACGGCCTCCCGGCTGCGCGAAGTTGGCCTGGAATGCGAGACCGTTTTCAAGGTAAACGAAGGCCGTCCCAACGTTGCCGACCTGATCAAGCAGGGCGACATCGCCCTGGTTATCAATACGCCGCTTGGGCGCGCCTCGCACTATGACGAACAATCGATCCGGCGCGCCGCGCTGCAGTACAACGTGCCGTGCGTGACCACGATGACCGGGGCGCTGGCGCTGATCGAAGCGCTGGCCTCGCGCGTTGAGGACAAACCGATTGCCGTCCATCCATTGCAGGAACTGCACGCGGTCAGCGCCGGCGCCTGATCTTTAGCAAAGAGCAAAGGGCCAGGGGCAAAGGGTAAAATGTGGTGCACCCGTTAACTCTAATCGTCACCCATTACCCTTAGCTCCTAGCTCTTAGCTCTTAGCTCTTAGCTCTTAGCTCTTAGCTCTTAGCTCTTAGCTCTTAGCCCTTAGCTCTTTTGCCTATGACGCAAATCCGCGCCGTCATCATTACCGCCAGCGATGCCTGCGCCGCGGGGGAACGCGAAGACAAATCGGGCCAGCTCTTAGCCGAGTTGCTGACTGGATTGGACGCGGAGATTGTCGCCCAGGAGATCGTCAGCGACGATCTCGATCCACTCGCGCGAAAGCTGCGTGCCTATGCGGACCTCAAACACGTCAACCTGATCATCACCACGGGAGGCACCGGCTTTGGCCCCCGCGACAATACTCCCGAAGCAACTTTGCAAGTCATCGATCGCGAAGCCGCCGGGCTGGCGGAAGCCATGCGCATTGAGACCTTAAAGAACACGCGCATGGCCATGATCTCGCGCGGAGTCTGCGGCATCCGCTCATCAACTCTGATTATCAATCTTCCCGGCTCACCCAAAGCGGTGCGCGAAAGCTTCGCCGTCATCGAACCGGTGCTGGGCCATGTAGTCGCCCTCTTGAGCGGCGACACCGGCCACACGACTGATTGAGACCAGGTTTGCCGGCTCAGACACGCCGGCCGTCACGATCTGTTGATATTGAAACCCTCCGAACCAGGAGGCGTTTAATCGCTGCACCCCTGATCCCTGTGAAGCGAGGAATCTTTCTTGACCGGAGCGTTCAAATGAAGACTCTGCCCCACCTGCTTTTCGCCGGCGGCTGCCTGGCGGCTGTCCTGCTGATTTCTCCTTTGACGATCGCCGGCCAGACGAGTGCGGACAAATCGGCGATTTCCAAGGCGAGCTCCAGCCAAACGGCCAGCGAAGGAATTCAGAAACATTGGAACGAGTGGGGCGTCTGGGGAGGCATCTCCCTCGATGCGCCGACCTTGATCGGCAAGACCCCCAGTGCCCGCTTTGGCCAGATTGGGTTGCGTTATGGTCGGGTCCTGGCGGCCAGCAAGACGGTCGCCTTCGAATGGACCATCGATGCCGTGCCCGTGGCCGTGCTTTCAAATGACCGGCCCTTTATCACCAGTTCTTCGCCGCCGGTCATCGGATCAGAACGGAAGTCAGTCTATGGCGCGGGCGCCGCTCCTATTGGCTTGAAGTTCAACTTCCGGCGCGACCGCCGCGTGCAACCATTCGGCCAGGCCACCGGCGGTTTCCTCTACTTCGCCGAACAGGTCCCAATCGCGAACGCCTCGCAATTCAACTTCACCTTCGATTTCGGCGGCGGCATTCAGATCGTCAATAGCAATCGGCGCAGCTTCACCGTCGGGTACAAATATCAACACATCTCCAACGGCTATACGGCCAACTTCAATCCCGGAGTAGATGTCCAGATGATCTTCGCCGGGTTCTCAGTCTTCAGATAAAACCCGCCGCCCTTCATTTCGAGTGCGGCGGCCAGTGGCCGCTTTGGTTTACTCCAACCGCCCGGCCAGGCGTCGCCAGGGCACTCCTCACAAATAAGATTTGACATTTTCATGAGTACACTCATATATTTCGTGAGCGCACTCATTATTTTGCTATGACTACCTCCAGAAAATCAGCGGCGCGGCGCCGCGTGGGCAGCGACAAGGTTCAGGCAGCCAGAAAGCCTTCGCGCTCTGGCCGCAAGACGGCCCGGCCCGGGAAAGGAGCAACACGGGCCGCCACTAAAGAAGCAATCCGCGAAAATATCGTCAAGGCGGCGCTGGCGCTGTTTCAGACAAAAGGCTTTGACGCCACCACCACCAAAGCCATTGCGCGCAAAGCCGGCATTGCCGAAGGCACGGTCTTCAATTACTTCAAGAGCAAGGACGATATTGCCCTGCACTTCTTCGAGCAGGAAGTAGATCAGGCCATGGCCGCGGTGCGCGACAATCCCCGCCTGCGCAAGGCGCCGCTGGAAGAGAAACTGTTCGCCCTGATCCACGCACAGTTGGAATACCTCGCGCCTTACGAACGGTTCATCGGCGCGGCGATGATCCATGCACTCAAGCCGTCTTCGCCGCTGGGCCCGTTCAGCCACCGCGCGATGGAACTGCGTCATCGTTATCTGCGCTTCGTGCAGGAGCTGATCGACGAATCGCTGCCGCAGAAAGACAACGCCTTCGGTTTCCTGGCGCCGGAAGTTTTTTGGATTTACTACATGGGCGCGCTGCTCTATTGGCTTTACGATGCTTCTGAGGGAAAACAGAACACGCTGGCTTTTCTCGATCGATCCTTAAACCTGGGGGCCGCGATGTTGCGACAAGGCAAGCGCTATGGCAGATGATCACACTACCTCCATGCGGCGCGCGCTGAGCATGGCAAATATCGGCGTGGGCGTAGCCGGCAGCTACCTGGGCTATGCGTTGCAAAGGGCCTTTCTGGGCGAGGCCGAGCGCGAACGGAAACTGAAGGCGACGCACACACGCGCGGCCCGCCGCATGGCCGACGAAATGAAAGCGCTGCGCGGAGCGGCGATGAAGTTCGGCCAGACCCTCAGCCTCCAGGCGGGGACCTTGCCCGATGAAACGCTGGTTGAACTGGCATCGCTACAGATGAGCGCGCCGCCCATGCACGCCAGCCTGGTGCGGGCGCAGTTCAAACAAAGTCTGGGCGATGAACCTGAAAAGATTTTTAAAGAGTTCAGTCCCGAACCGTTTGCGGCTGCGTCGCTGGGCCAGGTACACAAGGCTTTGACCCACCAGGGCGACCGGGTTGCGGTCAAGATCCAGTATCCCGGCATTCAGCAATCGCTGGCCAACGACTTCAAAATGTTTCGCACCCTGACCAAACCGGCGCAGGCTTCGGGACATATTCCCCGCACCGCGATAGACGAGGTCGAACAGCAAATCCTGGCTGAGACCGATTACCGCAAGGAAGCCGACAACATTGAGTTCTTTCACCAGCGGCTGGAGCCGCTCGGATTTATCGAGGTGCCGCGGGTGCTGCGGAAATACTCTTCAGACAAAGTGCTGACGATGTCCTTAATGAAGGGACAACACCTGGATGATTGGCTCGCCCGTCGCCCGGGGCAGAAGGTGCGCAACCAGCTGGGCGAGCGGCTTTTTGAATTGTTCTATTTTCAGTTATTGCAAGTCGAAGCTTTGCATGCCGACCCGCACTGGGGAAATTATCTATTTACCAACGACGCGCGCATTTCGCTGGTTGACTTCGGCTGCGCCAAATACATGTCCCGGGCGACGCTGGGCTACCTGCGCAGCGGCTTTCTTTATCCCGGCTCAATTCACTCGCCCGAGTTCCGCCGGCTGCTGGAAAAGTACTATGAAGAAGAAGGGCGCGAGCTCCAGCCCGCGACGCGCCGAGCGCTGATTCGCTTTGCCGGTAACTTTTATC
>Ga0126383_10000233_pt1 | contig 29042 bp, 35 predicted proteins | sample PanSoiMetPlot_35_FD_96882 | JGI IMG/M metagenome (GOLD analysis project Ga0126383, IMG submission 96882) | Tropical forest soil microbial communities from Panama - MetaG Plot_35 | ecosystem: Environmental > Terrestrial > Soil > Tropical forest > Bulk soil | place: Panama | collected 2016-02-17 | reverse complement strand
GGGCGACTGGGACCATCTACCATCGACACCCGTAAACTTCTGGGACATGAGCGAGGTGTTGCTCCCGTGGATTAATTTCGAGCGCGGGCTGGCGGACGAAGGGCGGGAGTGGTGGCTGTTCGAGCCGTGGTTCGAGCGGATGGACCGGGTGCTCGACATCCTGTTGTTGCGGTTGTGCGACGAGCCGGAAGACCAGATTTTCGATGACTAACCTGAGTGACGAGGTGGTGCTGGGGCTGATATGCGGGCCGTATCTCCTGATCGGGATAGTGATCGGATACTGCGCGGGGTTGCGGAGGCGGGTGAAGAAGCTGGAGCGCAAGGCAGATATAGAGGACATCCAATGGCGAAGAAAATAATTGGCTGGTTCAAGCGGGCGTACATACCCTCGAGTCCAGAGGATTCCCCGCGCACCAGCATCAACTGGCTCATCGCGTTCGCGCCGTTCATGGCATTAAGCATCTGGAACTCGGGGTGGCAGTGGCAGTTCTGGCTGTGGATTCCGGCGACGGCGATGTGGACGTGGAACATCAGCTACGCGTTCGTCAACCGCTTCTACTGGCGGCTGTTCAAGAGCCAGAACGAGTCGATGTTGGAACTCGCCAAGAGTATGCAGGCGGAATACTACCTGCTGCACGATCATTGCCCGCAGTGCGGATTGCGGCTCAAGCCAGCGGTGCCAACAGAGACACCGCAATGAGGGGGAATCATGTGGACCAAATATGACGTCGAGTGGAAGTTTGTGACCAAGCTGTGCGGGAGCTTGCCGGCGGACCCGGAGCTCCAGCGCAAGTGGCTGGACAGCCGGAAGCCGAAGGTGCGGCCGCCGGACTCTCGTTCAATTGACGAGATTGCGGCGGAAGTAGCGGCGAGCACGGTGGAGGCGAGCGAGGAGGAGAAGGGCGGGCTGTACGTGTTCCAGAAGATGGAGGGTGGGCTGGTGATGCGGATGGCGACGGTGCGGGCGCACATCAAGGACTGCGGGCGGGTGCTGTCGTCTTTGTACGTGGGGAAGATCGAGAAGGAGCGGAGCTTTGCGGTGAAGGTGCTCAACTCGGTGTATTACCCGAAGGAGGTGTACTGGGTGCCGGTGCTGAACCAGGCGGATGGGGAGCGGGTGAAGGCACCGACCGGGCAGGTAGACAAGCCGATTCATCCGACCGGGCGGCTGGGGGTGCAGAGCGCGATCAAGACCTACCAGTACGTGGAGGGGGCGATGATGAGGTTTACGCTGGACATTCTCACCCAGCCCAGCGGGCGCATGGTCATCAGTGAAGATGATTTGCGGACCATCATGGATTATGGCGGGACGCACGGGTACGGGGGCGAAAGGAGTGACGGGGAGGGGCGGTACGACTACACGCTCAAGAAGGTCGATGAGAACTGAATAGCTGTGTGGCGGTCTGGTCTGGAGCGAGAATTGCCATGCATCGGTCTGAAGTGGCGGCGAGACGTGTGCCGGTTCGATCTGACGTGCAGTGGAGGCGAGGCGTGAAGCGCAATGATTTGGGCCGATTTGCTCTGGCTTGGTGACGAGTATTGGAGCGCAATGGCTTGACGTGAAATGCAGGCGAGAGTCGGCATGGCCTGGAAGGGAGTGGTTTGTTATGGCGGCGAGAGGCGCTCTGCCGTGCGGTGGTCTGCTCTGGCGGCGAGAAGTGGATTGTTGTGCAACGCAGTGGTCTGTCGTCTAGATGCGTGGTGTATGGCGGTGATCTGAATTGATGTGGAGTCGAGGTGTGAGTCGGACTGCCTTGATCTGGTGGTTTGAACTGGAGTCGAGGAACGAAGTGACCGGGTCTGGATTGTCGTGGCGGCGAGTATTGTTATGGCTTGGAGATGGCGTGGAATGATTTGCGATGGAGTCGAGTGGCGCAGTGATCTGGTGTGCGATGGCTTGCCGACGAGGACTGTGCCGTGTTGCCTAGGCGTGAAGTGGCCGATGAGAACTGAATTGCTGCGTGGTGGTCTGGCGTCGAGTACCGAATTGCCATGGCGTGCTGATGATGTGTGGTGCCGACGAGAAGCGGTCTGCGATGAACTGTGGTGTGGTGCCGACGAGAAACGGAGTGCCGTGCTCTGGCGTGCTGGGTGCTGCCGTGTGCTGACGGCGAGAAGCGAACAGAAATGACGTGACTTGAAATGGAGTGAAGAGGGTGCGCGTAAAACAACGATATAAGCTGAAATGCGCTGTTAACGTGTCAAAGCGCCAAAATCACGCTATTATCCCGGGCCGGTGTTCGCCAAAGGAGAAAGAGCATGAAGGTAAAGACTGGACTGAAAGCAGGGCTATTGCACGTTCCCACGGCTGATTTCGGGGAACGGCATGAGCAGCACACACCGCATCTCCGGTAAGACCAAGCTTCACCAATAACCGCAGAGTCTCCGCCCTTCACGGCGGACACTAAGGGCGGAGACTCCTCCTCGCGGAAGTGAGCGCCAAGCTTAAAAGGGGAATTCAATCATGGCGTTCGAACAGAGAGACATGAGCGGGTCGTTGTTCGTGAACCAGCGCAAGCAACAACCCAACCATCCCGACTTCACCGGCAAGATAATGGTCGCTGGCACCACCTACCGGTTGTCGGCGTGGAAGAAGCAGAGCAGGGACGGCAAGAACTTCCTGAGTCTCTCCGTCCGCGAGATGAGCGGTGAGGAGGCGGACGGCAACAAGGCCGACCCGTTCGACCTGAACCGATGAACATCGAGTTCAGGGTCATCGGCCATCGCTCCCAGCGCTACGACACGGTAGGTGACTACTTTGGCAAGCACGGAGTCTGGCACTTCCGCGTCTCGCGGCTGGGTGACTACCGCTACGAGGTGTGTGTGTTCCTGCACGAGATCATCGAGTTCATGCTGTGCCGGGTGGCGGGGATCAAGATGAAGGACATCAACCGCTTCGACATGGAGTACGAGAGATGGCGGGCGGCACCCGTGGACCATGGTGGAGAGAAGGGGATTGGTCCGTGCGGATGCGAACTGTACGAGGAACCTGGCGACGACCCCCACGCGCCCTACCATCAACAGCACGTTACCGCGACCAACTGCGAGAGATTGATCGCAGAGGCGCTCGGGGTTAAATGGGACGAGTACAACAAGGCAGTGGAAAGTCTATGAGAAGACCCGGGGGCAGTGATTTCCAGAACCACCCTGCACACCTTGGTGATATCCAGACCCGACTTCAGAAAGCCTTCGAAGCGATCCGCAGGGAGCGCAACAAGAATCAGCAGCAGGCAGCATATTGCAAACTCCGGTGGGACCGGATGAGGAGTAAATATGGCTCGACTACCGTCACTCAATCCACCGCGAGGCCGCGGAACCAAGATGCGGGGAACGGGCCGCAAGTCGTTCAAGGTTCCGACCACGAAGACGACCAAGGTGCCTAGCCCGCCGAAGATGAAAGAATGAGCCGCTGGCAGCGCTGCGACGTCTGCAATCATCCGGCCCGCTCGGCGATCGAGAAGGCCATCCCCAAGGCCAAGTCGATGAAGTTTCTCGCCGAACGCTACACGATGACGCAAGACACGCTGCTGCGTCACCGCGACCAGCACATGGGCAACTTGCCGGCGCTGTCCGAACCGCAGGTCATCCACACCAAGATGGACCCCACGGTCCTGTTCGAAGAGCACGACGAGTGCATTGCGGAAGCCAGGGAACTGATTACCTACTGCAAGACCCGGGAACCCGCCGACACCAAGGGCTGGGCGTTGGGAACCAGAGAGTGGCGCGGGTGCCTCGACCAGAAAAACAAGATGCTGGGACTCTACGATCAGGTGGACCCGCGCCTGCAGCGGGCGTTCGCGGCCCGCGTCATCGAGGTCGTCTCGAGGGCGCTGGAGAGTTTTCCCGAAGCCAAGCAGAAGGTCCTGGCCGCGATAGACGAGGTTGAAGGGAAGGGCAACGACGATGGCGGGAGGCCTTCGTGATCTAGCTCAGGCACTGCGTCGGCAGAAGTCCTGTGACACCCATCCACCGCTGCACCGTTCGCGGTCGGTGGAGGAAGCGGCGCTGTTCTACGAGTCGTTCCAGCATTGCTCGGAAGGCCGCAGGGTCGAGCACTATCGCTGGATGTGCCTGAACGACCTGTTCTTTCTCGGCCGCTATGTGCTCCACCGCACCCACTGGACCGGCGAGAATCCCAAGCAGGCGGGCCTCTCACCGGAGCACAAGGAACGCATCGCGCTGTGGTATCACGAGCGCTGCATGGAGGTGCAGGACCATCCCAACAACCGGCTGGACGTGTGGGCGCGGGAGCACGCCAAGTCGGAAATACTGACTTATGCGCTGATCATCCAGGACATCCTGAAGGATCCCAACGAGACGATTGGAATCTTCTCCCACAACCGTCCGCTGGCGAAGCAGTTCCTGCGCCTCATCAAGGTCGAATTCGAAATCAACGATGAACTCAAGGCGTTGTTCCCGGAAATTCTGTACTCGGACCCCAAGCGCGAGAGTCCGAAATGGGCGATCGATGACGGCATCACCGTAAAGCGTTCCTCCAACATCAAGGAATCGACGGTCGAAGCCTGGGGCTTGATCGATGGTCAACCGACCAGCAAACGGTTCAGCATCCTGCACTACGACGACATCGTGGCCCGCGATCAGATTTCGGAGATGATGGTCGATAAGACCACGCAGGAGCTGGAGAACAGTTTTGCGCTCACTGCCTCGGACCCGCCGATCATGCGGCTGATTGGAACTCCGCAGGAGATTGGCGACACCATCTGCGAATACCTCGACAACGGCAAGTTCAAGGTGCGCCGTCACCCAGCGGTGGACGGCAAGAGCCAGTCGGTGTTCTTCTCGGAGGCCAAGCTGGCCGACTTCAAGGCCAAGATGTCGCCCAAGGTATTCGCGCTCCAGTTCCTGCTCGACCCCAAGAAAGCGCAGGAGGCGCACGAAATTGGATTCGAATCATCCTGGTGGCAAGTCTACCGCGGCGAACTCAGCATCCGCTCCCTCAACCGATATATCCTCGTTGATCCGGCAGGCCGGCGTTCTGACTCAAATAGTCAATTTGCCTTATGGGTGGTTGGCGCTGGAGCCGATCGCAAGTGGCGTATCCTCGACGGGGTTCTGGATAACCTCAGTCTCACCCAACGGGCGGATACGCTCTTTGACATGGTTCGAAAGTGGGATCCGCTTAAAGTCGTCTACGAGCAGAACGCGTTCCAGGCCGACATCGAGCATCTTCGCGACCGGCAGGACCGCGAGAACTTCCGTTTTGTCATCCAGGAGGTCGGCGGCATCACCGCCAAAGACGCACGCATAGAGCGGCTCATCCCCAAGTACCGCAGCGGCGACATCATCGCGCCAGAGAAACTGATGTATAAAAAGCTCGACGGCAACGAGTTGGACATCGTCAAGCGCTTCAAGGATGTGGAGTGGGACAAATGGCCGTTCAACCCGAAGTGCCGTGACCAGCTCGACGCACTGTCGCGATTGTGCGACGAGGCGGAAGTAAACTATGTGTTCCCCCGGGCGTACGGCTCGGGTAACTCGACCGGTGATCACTGGAACCAGAACAGCATGAACGGAGGAGGCTCGTGGCTAAGTCAATGAACTGGGTGATAGCAATCGGGTTCTGGGTGCTCGTGATAGGATTGGATCTACTGCTGCCGTATCCGGCGCTGGCGCGTCACCACAAGAAGAAGGGGCATCCGACCCCGAAGCCGTCACCGTCGGCACGCATCCAGAATCCGGTGAATGTGCCGGACCACGCGGAACTCAAGCCTGAGGATCTGATGTGGCTGAACCAGTAAGGCAGTGGCCTATACCGTTGAAAGAGGACCGCATTGGGGGCAATGGAAGGGACCGCAGCCTGCCAAGGAACCAAAATCCAAGCCGCCCCTGCCAAGCAGCCCCTATTGGCGCGTGAGCGAAGTGGCCGCGTTCCTGCGCGTAACTCCAGGAACTATCTACCGGCTCATCAAGAAGGGTAACCTAAAGGGACTCCGCATCGGCGGCGAATGGCGCATCGACAAGGGACAATTGGATGAGCGACCTGAAAAAGACTGAGCCAGTAAGAATTGACGCGACCATCACGCAGGAGCAATTGCCCGAAGCGCTCAAGCAAGGTCGCATCACGCAGGCTCAGGTGGATCGCGTCTGGCGGGAAACCTCCTTTCTGTCCGCGCAGACACCCATCGAGTTTCGCGTGGCGGTGATGAAGCTGGGCAGCATCACGAAGCTCGACCCGCTGATGACGCTGGTGCTCTCGCAGATGATGGACATCCGCGCCGCGATGACCAAGGACGAGTCCAAGTTCGCGCACCTCGTCGCCGGCACCGAAACGATCGTGAAGACGCTGCAGAACGTGAACCCGCTAAAGGAACGCCTGCGCCGCCAGGAAGAAATGATTGACTCACTCTCCGACCAGTTGAACCGTGCGGAGGGGAAGATCGACGCGCTGCTGCAGGCGATGGCGGAGGGCGGCAAGCTTGAGGTTAAACACGAGGTGCTACATGGTGGAGACGAAGAGGCAGAGTTTCTTGCGGAAACTGCGGCTGCTGCGATTAATTCTCCAGTGGCGGAACCGACAGAAGAACCGTATGACGGCAACGTGGGGTCAGCATGGGATCCAAAGAACCCGGCGAAGGGACCAGTGAAACTTCCGACGGCGTCGGAGGAGTACGAGAAGCAGAGCAAGGAATTCCGCGAGCGAATCCTCAAGCATTCGTAGACCTGCACCTCGACGGCCCGTTAAACGCGTTAAGTGAAGCAGCGCCCCAGCGCGTGGTCATCCGCAACCTGTTCATCCAACAACTGACGCCCGAACAACTCCACGGCAACTGGGCGTTCATCAAGCGCGGCGCGGAGGACATCCTTAAGAAAGTCGGTGAGCACACCGACTGGATACCGGAGGATCTGTATGCCGCTCTTCGTTACCCCGAAGCCTCCCACGCCGTGCTCTTCCTCGTTACTCGCAATGCTAAGGCACTTGGCTGGATGTGTTGTGAACTCCAGCGCGATCGCTACGGGAAACTGGAGTGCTTTGTCTGGAATGGCTGGGATATTCCCCTCAGGGAGAGGACAGCCGAAGACGACGTCGAGGGAGGAAAGCAGCAACTGCACGACTATATAAAGATGTGGGCGAAGTCGCAGGGCTGTTACCGGATCGCCTGCCTGAGTCCGCGCCCCCTTGAGCGCCTAGGCTGGATAAAAGGCCATACCAACTACTATCAGCCCGTTTGAGATTGACAGTACCCCACCAGTAGTGTTTGCTGCGCTTTAGCGCGTCCGCCGCCGCGCCAGCGAGGTATCGCCAGTGGGCGGTTCCGGCGGCGGTCAATCCAGCACGACAAGCCAACGAAGCGGTCCTCCCAAGTGGGAGTTGCCCTACGCGAAGCAGGAGACTGGCGTCGCCCAGCAACTGTATGCGCCAGGGTCGCAGTATCCCCAGCAGAGCGTGGCGGGCTTCTCGCCCGACCAACTCGCCGCGATGGGCCTCACTGAGAATCTGACCGGCCAGCAGCAGGGCTACCTCGGCCAAGCGCAGGCCGCGAATGCGGCACTGGCCGGCGGAACTCCCGACATCAACGCGGCGCTCGGCTCGCTCACCGGGATCGCGACCGGGCAGAACCCAGCCCTCAACGCGGGTACGCAAGCGCTGCAAAATCTCGCCACGGGACAGAACCCGTGGATGCAGCAGGCGATGGGAGCAGCGGGCGGGCTGCTCAACGATCCAACCATTCAGGCCGCGCAGGCCGCGAACCAGGCGACCATGTCGGGCCAGTACCTCGACCCGTCCAAGAACACCGCGTTGCAGGCGTACCTCAACGCGGGGATGGATCCGATCGTCAGGAACTACCAGCAGGCGGTCGCACCCAACATCCTGAGTAACGCGATCGCGTCTGGGGGCCTCGGCTCATCCGGCACTGAGCAGGCGTTCGCCAACGCGCAAAACCAACTCGCGCAGCAACTCGGGAATTACGCGGCGGGTGTCATCGAACCGGCGTACCAACAGGAACGCCAACTCCAACAGGGGGCGATTCAGGCAGCACCTGGCCTTCTGCAACCCGCCGAAACCGGCATCGGCCAGATCGGATCGCTCTTGGGCCAACAGGCGGGCGCGGCGCAGGGACTGCCGGGAATGTTGCAGCCGCAACTCGGTGCGGCGGGTGAGATCCCTGGGATGTACAACCCGCAGCAGGCCGCGATCGGACAGGCGCCGGGACTTTCGCAAGCGCAGTATGGTCCCGCCGGACAGTTGCTCGACATCGGCCAGCAGCAACAACAGCAGCAGCAGAACATCCTCAACACGATCTTCGGCAACCAGATGATGCCGTACCAGATGCTGACGCAGGCTGCGAACCTCGTGAGTCCGCTGTCGGGTGGCGGTGGACAATCATTCCAGGTTTCCTCGATGCCCGGTGGATCGATGAAGTGACATGGCGAAAGCCAAAACCACCGCGCCGGTTCTGTCGGCACTGGATAGTCCGTACATCAACCTCGGGTCGAATGTAGGACTCGATCCCGGCATCCAGAAGTACCTCAACAATCTTACCAACCAACTCAACTCGGGCACGATTCAGCAGAAAATCGCGCAGTCGATGAACCCGATGAATCCCGGCGTGGCACCATTCTATGCCGGTCCCGCGCCGACAGTCTCAGCACCACCGCCTGCGGCCGCGCCGCCGCCACCACCCCCTGCACCACCACCACCTCCTCCTCCACCTCCAACACCTCCACCCCCACCGCCTCCTCCTCCCGCGCCCCCGCCACCTCCACCACCGCCTCCGCCGACCATCAGCGCACCGCCTCCGAACGTAAGTTTGCCGACTGCGTTCGATCGCGCATCGATGCCGTTCGGTACGGCGAGCGGAGGTGTGACCTCGACCTCGACGCAAGGACCTGGACAGGCGCCGACCGTCACGCAGCAGGCAGGGCCGTGGGGCAACGGCACGCCGGGAGGCGGCAGTTGGGGAGGCGGCGGCAGTTGGGGAGGACCAGGAGGGTTCACGCCGTTCAGCACGATGGGTCCGCAGTACCTCTCGATGGGGCCGCAGTACGCATCGGTCGCCGGTCCCTCTTACCCGTCGTTCTCAAGTCCCGCTGGGTTCCTGCCGCCACAGCAAGGATACGGTGCGCCGACCACGACCACGCAACAGGTGAACAATCCGATCCAGCCGTCCACGCAGAGTGGAGTTACTCCGAATAACCCAGCGTTGAGTTCGCAAGCGGCGGGCTACACGCCGCTCGCTTCGCCACCGAACTACGGCCAGCAGATGGGTGGCACCACTGGTTACAAGAACACGATGAAATAACTATGGGCGGACAATCGGGAAACATAATGGGAGGACTTCAGATGGGGGCGGGTCTGGGCCTGTCAACCATCGGTGGTAGTCCTGAGATCGGCATTCCGATGATGACCTCGGGTATGGGGCAAATTGGTGGTGGTGGACAAAAAGGACCGGCACCCCCGCCTCCAACACCGGCAATGCCGAAGCCACCCTCACCGCCAACACCTTCTGGAGCTCCGGCGCTCGGCCAAGCAAGCGTGCCGCAAGTTCCACAACGACCGTCGCAGGGAATGCCAGCGGGCGGGCCAACAGCAATGAATCCGCAACAGATGCAGTTGCTGCGGATGATGGGAGGAACACAGTAATGGGCGGAAGAGCAGGACAGGTACTCCTTCCGATAGCGGCAGGAGGCCTCGGCGCACTAGGTGGATATGGATTAGCGGGCAAAGGTCCGCTCGCTTCGTTACTCGGACCAGGAACGACGGCTGCTGCCACAGGAGATGCCGCAGCAACTCCCACGGTGCAGCAAGCTGCGGGTGCAGTCGCGCCTGCCGCTGCTGGTGGTGCCGCTGGAACAATGCCCACCTTTAGTCCGCAGCAACTCGTAGGCATGGGACTTCCCGCAGCCGCAGCTGCTATGGCTCCAGCCGCTTCTGGGTCCGATGCATTGCAGCAGCAGGCGAAGGACGTCACTTCGGGCATGGCGAACCAATTCAACACGGCATCAAGTAACTTCGGTGCCGGTGGTCAAGGCGCGATGCCCCTGCCTGGTCAATGGGACCAACAAGCGAGCCAATTCGCCAAAGGCTACGCCGACCAGTTGACGGGGCAAGGTCCGCTTCCAGGTGCTGCTTCCGCTACCACACCCAGTGGTGCGACCACACCCGGCGGTGGTCCAGACGTAGGCGGGCTTGCGAGCAACGCGCTCGGCGCGGTCAACGCTTTGGGTGGTGGAGGTGGAGGACAGCAGCAACCGCAAGCGCCCGCGCCGCCAGCAAGACGACCGGTTACTCCCGCGCAAGGTGGAACCGCCGCACCTACCGTGCAGCGGGTTCCGCGTGGAAGACCGGCCAGAACACCGCTAGGACCGGCAGGAGCGGGACCGATGGGACCACCCACACCCCCAGGTGGTGGATTGTTCGGACTTGGCCCCCAAGCTCCGCAAGGAGCATCGGGAGGCCTCTACGATATGCCCACGCAGCAGTTGATGAAGTTGTTGTCGTTGGTAGGTGGTCAACTCGGCCCAGCGGCAGCGTTAGCAGGATAGGTAGAGGTGAACCATGGGTGGCGGACTGCCTAACATATTTCAGGGAATCAAAAGCATCTTCGGCGGTGGAACTCCGCAAGCCGCCGCCGCGCCAGCTGCGGGAGGTGCTGCGGGTTCAGCAGCGCAGCCGACCACTGGGCCTGACTTAGGCAACATTCCGATCCAGTCCTCGTTTCTCGACAATCCTTACTTGCAGGGAGCGCTCGGCGCGTACTTCGGCGCGATCAGTTCGCCGCGCTACTTGGGTCTTGGTGGAGCAATCGGGCGTGGTGGCCTGGGTGGACTGCAGGCCTACGAGTCGGCCCGCAAGGAGCAGTACCAGCCGTACCTGATAGGAGCACAGATCGCGAAGGAGCAAGCGGAGACTGGAAAGGCCACGGCAGAAGGGAAACTGGCAGACGTCAGAGCGGGGCAGATCGGCGGCAACCTCCAGCACAACAACAATCTCGCTGCGAGCTTGCGTCTGTCGGTAAAGAACAACCCCAACATGGACCCCCAAGTCAGGGATCAATATCTGTCGATTGCAGATTCCATCGAGGGCGACACTTCCCAGGCGTGGAATCCAAGCGAAGTATTCAGCAAGCCATTCGACATCGGCCAGAAAGTTGCCCAGACGCAGGAAGCACAGGCAAGGACAGGCGAGATAGTGGCGAAGCTCCCCGGCGAACTCGGCATACAGCAGGCCCAAATAGAGAGGGACCGCGCCTCGACTGTCGAGGCTCTGCAGAGTGCATCGCTAACGGATGATCGGAGAGCCGAACTGCAGGCGCACGTCAACGAACTCAACCAGCAAGCCGCAAACCTCCAGCAGCAATACCAGTACGGCGGCGTGAAGCCAAAGCTTGAAACTCAAACTGGACCAACTGGGCAGCAGGAAGAGGTTCTCGTTGGTCCGGGTTACAAGGTGCCGCCAGGTTCGTATCTTGGGACCACGGCACCGCAGCCACAGGGTATTAAGAACCTGAAACTTTATTCTGAGACTTTCGACAAGCGCTACGGCACCGGTATGTGGGACCGCTTAACTCGGCCTCAAAAAGAAGGTTGGCTCAGGGACCAAGGGATTGATCCGACCACTGGGCAGCGGCTTGGCACGACTGGCGCACCAGGTGGTGGAGCAGCACCTGCCTTACCGGCGGGCTGGAAAGCGGGACCGCCGGATGCGTCAGGGCGACCGACAGCAGTCGATCCCAGCGGTGCTTCACATCATTGGGAGGGTTGATCGGGAACCCAACAACCACCCATCGAACCATCGGAATGTTGCAGGCAAGTCATACCGCGAATGGTGACCCAGTGATCATGCGGCCAAGTGACAAAGGCGCAAGTAACGCCAAGCGCAATTACTAAGACAGCGACCAATACTCTCATGGAGTAACTATAGCGTATGCCTTGGGTTCCAGATAGCCCCTCACCAGCACCCACTACCGCGCCAGCGACCGGTGGCGGGTGGGTTCCTGACAAGCCTGGGACTGCGCCTGCCGCACCAGCAGCGCCCGAAGAACCCAAGCAGAAGAAAGGTTGGGGCGTGTGGCTAGGGGAGCAGGGTATCGGTCTGGCCGGTTACGCAGGCGGCAAAGCTTTAGGTGGTGCCGCAGGCCTGCTCTCGCCAGTTCCAGGTGGAGCCTTCGCGGGACAACTCGCGGGCGGCGCCGCAGGCATGACCTTCGCGGATGGGGTTAACCAGTGGATCGATCACTCTCTCTATGGCACGCCGATCGATCTCTCCACGCGACAACTCGTCAAGGACTACGCACTGAATCTAGGCGGTGCCTACGGTGGTGAGTGGTTGGCGGGCAAACTGCCGGGGATCATCAAGGCGGTCGCTCCGCACCTAGAACCGTACCTCGGACCCATTACGGATAGAGCGAGCAAGGCGGCGGGATGGATCGGTGAAAGATTGCCGGGTGCGGGTGGAGTCAGCAAGCAACTTGAGAAAGCGGGCGAGGTGGGAGAGGCCACACGGTACGCGTATCAAGAGGGCGTACCGTCAGCAGCGGAACCCAAGGTGAAAGACTACCTGACCAAGCCAGAGGAACGGGCGGGACGTCTTGAGGTGATCAAGCGCGAGACGGGCGCCACGCCGGAAAGTGCAGCTTGGGCGCAAGTACCGGAAATGACGAAGCCTGCTGCCATTCCCGGTCTACCGGTTGCCGCCGAAGAAGCCACCCCGACCCAGCGGTGGCTCGCGCACTCGCACGAACTGCCGTCAGCTTTCTACGACATCCGCAAGGGTGAGGTGGATGCATTCAAAGGCAAGTACGACGCGGTGCTCAAGGATCACCTAGCTAAGCCTGGAAGTACGATCGGAATTCTCAAGGAGATTGGCAATCAAGAAAAATACGCAACACAGGGCATCAACCCCAAGATCTACAACGCGGACGTCAACAACCTCGTCAATTGGGGCAAGAAGGTATTCAACCCGACAAATTTGACTGAGAAGCAGATGGATGACATTGCGCGAGTGACTTTGGCTCAGAAAGGCCGTGCTGTGAGAGGGGCGACCTATGTTGCGGGTTCCACCCTCGACCCATATGAGGAAGTACTGGGCGAAGCCAAAGGCCTACCTGTCAAGGAAATCCTTGAACTCGCACGAAAGAGTCGCACCGAAGCACCCGTCAAGGATCTCCTCCAATACGCACGTTGGGCGGGTGATGTGGCCGCGCATTCGAAGGACGAAGTCAGCGCCAAGGCCGCGAGTGCCATCGAGGATCAGGCCTACGAGGCACTGAAAGGTGCGGTCCCGAAGGAGACACTCCCCAGGCTCTCTGCGGTGGATCAGCAGTATCGTTCGTTCAAGCTCGACTACAGTCAACCGACTGGCAGGGCGGTCGCGAACGCACGCAACTCGATCGAGGCGGGTGATGCGCTGTTTAGCGACCCGCAACTCATGCAGCGGCTTGGAGCGAATGCCGACGCCGGCCAGAAGGGAGTCCTCTTCAGGCATTTCGGCGAGTGGATGGCGAACAATCCAGAACGCTTCCTGACCACCAATGAGGCGGAGGCGAAGGTGAACGCCTCGATGGTGGCTGGGTTCGCGCCGCCACGTTCGGTGTTTGCCGATCCCAAGAGCTTGATGGCCGTCTCCGGTGAACTGGAGAATCTCAGGGTCGCACCGGACGCGTTCAACCGGGTGACGGCAGCATTCGAAAAGGGCAAGGCCGAAGACTTCACCAAGAGCTATGTCGCGGCGCGTGATTACGGCATGACCAAACTCCGTGAACTCGGGCCGGTCGGGCAGCGCGTGATGCAGGAAGTGAACGGGCTGCGGGGAGATCCGAAAGCGCAGAAGGAACTCATCGACAAGTTCTTCGGGAACATGACGGACCCGAATTTCTTCAAGGGCGAGATCGGCAAGATGCAAGGCTTGAGAGGCCCGATGATGACGCAGTTCGCGCAGCCCAAGGCGGGAGAACTAGGTGGTCAGCCATGGATCCTGCACATGATGACCCGACCCGGGGCGACACTCGCGTATGGCGGGGCGGCTGCACTGGGCGGACTAATGACCGGCCACATCAGCCCGTTCTGGGGAATGATGTTTGCCGGCGCAGCTGGCGTGAACGCCTACCGGATGTACCAGAAGGCGATCCTCAAGAGCCTGACCAGCGAGTACGCGGCACCCGTGATGTCGGCGCTAGCGAATCGATCGTATGACAGGCTCGGAGCCATCCTCGCGAAAGCCGGGGAGCGCGACATCACCAAGGCCGTAGCAGCGAACCTGGCGGCGGGCGCGACTCGCAGGGGCTTCGGCAATCCGCTCGAGGGACCGGCGAATCCAGCACCGTCGCTGGGACCAGACAGTCCTCCTCCCAAGTGGAAGCCAGCGCCTGAAATGAAATTTGGTCCCATGGCGGACGACCTTGAGCGCAAGCAGGCGACCGCGATGTCAACCGAACGCGGCAAGGAAGATTCCACCCACGTCGATCAGATCGAGGATCTCAACAAGCAGGTATCCAAGGGTTCGACACCCAACATTCACCAGGACCTGCAGAGCGGCAGGCTCGCAAGCGCCGAAGTTCGCAAGCTGGTCGAGTCCACCGGTCCATCGACCCCGGCGGATATGTTCAAGGGCATGAGCATCCCCGACGCGATCGAGGCCTTCGCGAAGGGAACGCCGGATGAGCAGGCGCTGGGCTTGCCGGCGCTGGCCCAGAAGATCCAGAACGAGGGACAGAACCTGCAACCCGCAGAGAGACGGGCGCTCATGGTGCAATTGCGGCGTGCGATGGGCCAGACCGCGCAGGTGCCGGAACCGGCACCACCTCCAACACCGCCTCCGATGCCTCCACCACAAGGTGCGCCTCCACCACAACAAGCGAATGCGGTGGCGTGATGGGTGGACAGAACAGCACCGGCCCCGTCGAGAGCAGATTTCTGTCCCCTGGCATGGCAGGACAAGCGTTGCAGATGGGAAATATGTTGGGCGGCACAGGTGGTCCTCCCCAACTGCCGTCTGATAAATCGGCAGACCAGTTCGCACCGATAGTGCAGTCGATGAAGCGGGACTACCCGCTGCTCGCGAACATCCCGTTCACGGTTGGCAAGGGAACAGGCCCGTACCAATCGGAAGTCTACGAGCCATGGGTCAAGGACAGTCCGACGCCGGGGCAGTTCCACATTCAGTTACGCCACTATCTCGACCAGCCGCGATCACAGGAAGACATACGAAAGCTGGCGACGGGAGAAACCTTTCATTATCTGGGGAAAGTAGATCCTCGCACCGACCAACCGGTGAATAAGCCGTGGTACGACCTCAAGCAGCAAGTCCTCGCGACCATGCCGCCGCACGATCTGGAGAACGCACGAGATCGTTGGAAGGAGGAACAGGCGCAGCCCCAAAATGAAAGGCGATCCTTCGATGAATTCTTGCAGACCAGTTACCTAGACCAGTATATCGGCGGCACAATGTTCCCGCTGAGTAATGAAGAGGAATGGGTGCAACGCGCACGCAATCTGCCGCGCACTGCACCCAAACAAGCTGCCGTGATCGAGCGTATGCGGCAGTTACTGACAACGGGGCGCTAGACCATGGCAGATGATCTGCTCCGCGAATTGACCGATGTCGGCCGCGACACGCCCACGTCCGCGCTCGCGTTCGTTGCCAACGACGATCCCGAAAAGCAGGAACTCTCGCGCAAGGTGATGCGCGATATCCAAGGTGCCATGGGCGGGGTCAACCGCTGGCGTGCCGCGGCACGGGAAGACTACCGCTACTACTACGGCCACCAGTGGCCCGACCTCGACAAGATGCGAATGGAGCAGTTGAGGCGACCGGCACTGACGTTCAACGAGATCGGCAACAAGGTAGATGCCATCTCAGGGATGGAGCGCCTCAACCGCTCGGACGTCCGGTTCGTCTCACGACCACTCGACAGCGACGTGATGCACGACGCGGCCGGCGACCTCGCAACGGAGGCCGTAGCCACCGTCGAGGACAATTGCGACGGCGAGATGGAGGACAGCGGCGCAATCAAGGATGCCCTGATCGCAGGCCTCGGCACCGTCGAGATCTTTATGAACTACGACACCGACGAGGACGGCCAGGTCGAGAAGCGCAAGTTCTCCAACATGGAGTTCGTGTGGGACCAGAAGGCCCGCAAGGAGAACCTCGCCGATCGCCAGTGGTGCGCCCGCATCAAGGACTACTCGCGCCGCGACTTCAAGAAGCGCTGGCCCGGGAAACTGGAGCTCATCGATATCTCGGCGACTTACTATCAGGAAGACTCCGTCAGTCAGTACGAACTCGTTACCCCGTACTATTCGCTGCAGAACGAACGCGCCAATCCTGCACTCGATACGCAACCGACCACGGGGATCGCCAACATACCGGTCATCCAGTACCAGTGGATCGACCATGTGCCGGTGTGGCGGATCGCGGACCCGAATAATCCCGACGGTCTAATCTCGCTCTCTGAAGAGCAGTGGGCGGGGATGAAGAAGAAGGCCGCTTTGGGCGGGAATCCCCCGCCCAAGGCGGTGCGGATGTTGCGCGGCATTTACAAGCAGGTCTATGTCGCGATGGGAGTCATCCTTGAAGATCCGATCGTGCTGCCGGGTGACTTCACCTTGAAGCCGATCACCGGCCAGTGGGACAGCGATCGCAAACTCTGGTACGGAAGCGTCCGCAGCTTGAAAGACCCGCAGAGCACTCTCAACAAGTCGATCTCAAGCCTGGTGGTCGAATACATCACCAACGCCAAGGGGGGCGTGATCTACAAGACCGGAACCTTCGCCGACCCCACCATGGCGAAGAACCAGTGGGCGCAGCCTGATGCGTGGATCGAGGCCAACCGCGATGCGGACCTCGACCGCGACATCAAGCCGCGCCAGCCCAACCAAGTGAGTCCGTTTCCGACCATGCTCTTCCAGGAGAGCAAGGAGTCGATGACCCGCATCAGCGGCGTGTCGGACGAGATGGCTGGGGTTGCGACCGGCGAGCAGACCGGACCCACTATCGACAAGCGCCTGCAAAGTGGCTTAACAATTCTCGGTTGGTTATGGGACAACATCGCGAGGTTTAAAAAAGACGTCGCGCACACCATCCTCGAGTTCATCCGCGAGTACTGGTCGCACGGGCAGTTCATCAACATAGGTGGCGACTTCAACAGCCAGTCGATTCCGCTGCTCAAGAGTGATCTGCCGATCGCGTACAGCATGGTGCTCGATCAGTCGGTCAGATATAACCCGAATTTGAAAGCCCGCATCTGGGCCGACCTCCTGCAGATAGCGGGACCGTTACTCAAGATCCCGGTCGGCCAGCAGATCCTGTTGAAGGGGCTGAAGTTCTCGGAGTTCCCGACCCAACTGGTGCAGGAGATCCAGCAGGCGGTTTCGCAGCAACCACCGCCGCCTCCTAAGGGGAGACAGCCTTCGCCGGGTAAGCAGGATGACCCGCAGCTAATTCAGGCCAAGGTCCAGAAGATGACCGCCGAATCCCAGCGCATCGCCGCAGAAACCCAGCGCACCATGGCCGAAGCCCGCAAGCTCGATCAGGAGGCAGGCCTCCACATGGCCGACCTCGCGGTTGACGCCATAACTAGGGGAGCGCAACATCGCCAGAAAGGGGAGATGCAACGCCACCAGATCCTCCATAACCGCGTGAAAGCCGCTCGTGAGATGCAAGCTCACCAGTTGGCAATGCAACAGGGAATGCAGCAGATGGCGATGCCGCCGGAAATGGGCGGACCAGGAAGTTTTAGCCAAGGATGAGCGAGAACGGACAACTCAAGGTGGGCGTGCCTATCCAGTGGGTCGGGCGGCTGTATCAGGTGACTCCCGATGGCACGCAATGGGAAGTACGCGTAATCGCAATCGGGCAATTCCCCGACGGCGTGCGTGAGATCGGTGAATTCACTTTGCGATCGTGGGAGGGTGGCGTGGAGGCGCTCCGCTTCCTCGCCGTGCCGGCGGGTCAACTCGCAGCGAACATGGCTATCCAGAAGATGAGCGGATTGGTCGTTCCGAACAAGGTGTGACCCATGCCATTGATATCACTGCTGATTTATCTGGTCATCGTCGGGCTGGTTTTTTACCTGATCGACTGGCTATTGGGACAGATCCCGTTGCCTCAACCGGTACGAGTTGTCATCAGAGTCGTGATGGCACTGGTTCTGGTGCTCATTCTCCTGCAGGCGTTGGGCGTGGTTGAAGTGCCGCTGACTTTCCCAAGGTTACGCTGATGGAAGCAGGCAAGAAGCTCAAGAGTGAGATCGAGCGGCGTACCCGTGATACCTCGAAACTGATCGAGATCGAGGCGCAGAAGCTTGCGGTTGGCGAGATGGTGCTGGAACGGCTCGACATAATCCTTGAGTTGCTCCACACCGCTGGATTCAAGGTTGTGAAAACGACTGTCGCAGCGCCGCCAGCATCCGCATCAACCTCGCCGCCGGGTACAGTGATCATGCAGGCCAGCCAGTTGCAGGCCGGAACCGCGGTGCCGGTGAAGAATCCCTGCTCGATGTGCGGCCAGGAAGCAGCCTTCGATGAGAATATGCCGGACGGCACCAAGAAGTTTTACTGCCGCCCGCACGGCCAGCACCGGATGCGCGAGAAGCAGGAAGAGGAAGCAACCAAGGCGCTCATGGGAAACGAAGGCACCATGTTCGCCCGACCTAAGAATCCCAACCAGCCGCCCGCGCAGAAGATAGTTATTCAGGCAGACGCCGCCGATCCCCTCAAGGGACCGTTCCCCAACGGTGGAGCACCTCCACCCAACCACGTGCTGGATGAGTAATGGCGGACGTCAGGCTACAACACGGCATCGAAGATCTCCACGTATCTGACGTCAGACGCTTGGAGATAGAAGGTATCGAACTTTCGCCCGAATTCATTGCGACCCTAGGCGATCACCCCGAACGGATGGTTGCGATCCGCAAACTTGGCGACCACTTGGAAGTCAGGATAGTGCGGGTCATGACCCCGAAAGAAGCAGCCGAATTCTGGACGTGATCAGGCTCTGGGCCACCATCGCTAACAAGCTGGGCATCTCGCAGGAAGAAGCACTTCTTCTGCACGGCCTGTTGCGCGGGTGGCTGAACAACCTGGCACGCCGGAAGGCGCTGATTGTTGTCGGGGAGATCGTCGCACGCTTCGACCTCGATGAGAGCGCATACGAGGCGAGCTACGCGAAACAGCTTCTGAGTAAGGGGATCCTGACCCCGACGGAGGCTGAAGTGTTCGCAGGGAACTTCAATGAAGATAGTAGCGGCACCTCCGCGCAGGCGGCTGGTGAAGACGGCGCAGGGCGAAGTCGAGCAGTTGGAAACGATCGATCCGCCGGACCCGGAACCATTACCACCATCGCCTAGACCCAAGGACTCCTTTACCCAGGCCGAACTCCGCACTGCGGACTTCACTGGGTGGGACTGGCGTCAACTCCCGTTCAACGTCGTCAAGGCCGCTCGTAACGGCGGGCCGTCCATCATCACCAAGAAGATCGAATGCGTGCAGTGCGGGCGCGAGATGTGGGCCTGCAACCCAGAGCTGGAAAACCTCTGCGAGGAAGATGACTACCTGCTCAGGACCAAGATCTGGGAACTCAGGGCCGAACGCGCCAAGCGCAACAACATGAAGCCGGTGAACCCGTGGGGTGAGAATGACAGGCCGGTCCCGAACTTCTGGCCGAAGGGGTGACCATGAGCAGCTACAACGAACAATGTCCCAAGTGTCACATCGGTTTGATGACGGAAGCCCGCTATGTGGTGGCCTCCTCGGAAACCAAACCTCCAGATACCTACTGCCTGAGCACCTGTCCCAGCGAGGAGCACATCCACCTCAGATGTGCAGTCTGTGGGTACTTCGAAGCCAAGCCGGTCCAGAGCTAGATGCAGAATTTTCTTGACCGTGATGAATACGCAATGTGGAAACGGCGCTGTACCAAGCAGCGCTACATCGCGGCCAGGAACCCTTGTTACGACGAGGGCATGGTCACCTGTCTGGAGTACGAAGTCCACTGCGGCCCGTGGAACCTGCGCCTCGTGCTGGAGACGTTCACGGTGCCGCCGATCTGGCACGCGAATATCAGTTACTTCAAGCGTATCGGTGACGAGACGGTCTATGACAGATGCACTGGGTTGCCGGTTTTCGAGGTGCCGCAGGATGCGCTCCTGTGCGTGAAGGACTGGAACCACGAGGAACTCGACGTCGCCCGATCGCTGCTCGGCGACCTGATGGGGCCGCTCATCGCCGCCAAGGACCAGAAGATGATCGAGCGCAAGGGATTCTTTGCGTTGCACTGGATGACTGACGCTGAAGAGGTAAACAAACGACTTGCCCGACGAAACTGAGTACAACCGCAAGCTCGAGGCGTGGCTAGTCCGCAACGCGCCATGGCTGATGAAGCTCAAGAGCGAGAACGTCATGTGGCGCGTGGGTCTGGAACTCGACCACGGCAGGCTGCTGGGACGTTCGATCGACGACTCTCTGGTTGTGGCTGCGTCGGTACTTAGGCAGGAGTACGAGGATGGTCAAGGTTACGTCACGCAAACCACCGACACCGAAGAAGAGGAGCACAAAGATGACGATGGAGACTGAAGAGCCGAAGCCGCCGCCTCAGGAAGTGCCGCCCTCACCTCCAGCAGAAGAGGAGCATCCTGAGTCGCCGCCAGTTGAAGAACCGCCAGCCGAAGAACCTCCCCGCGCAGCGGAACCGCCACCACCAGCGGTGAACAGGAGTCTCTGCGAGACAGTCGCACCTGAGGGAACGTGCTCAAATTGCGATTGGGAGTACGGCGGTATCGAACCCCATCCGGTTGAGATCATGCCGCAGAACGTGGCCGTACCGGTGGAAGGAACAGTCGCCCCTCCAGCCCCGCCGCCGAAACCGGAGCCGGATCCCAAGGCCTGCCCGCCAGTGGCGTATCAAGCCACCTGTCCCAAGTGCGAGTGGACCGCCGCAAGCGGTAACCCACATCCCTTACTGTGATGGATGTCTCGCGCAAAACCGTTCTCTTCTGGGACGCCTCGGCGAGCTATACGCACGTCGCCGAATCAGTAGTCGGTGAATTCGCTAGAGTGCTGTACTTCGTCCCGTGGGAGAAGGGTTTCAGTGTGGCGCGAGATTTTATTCCTGGGATGGGCCTTGATGGCATTGATCGTGTACCTGACTTTTTTGATGCTCTCGATCGAACTGATCTGGTGGTCTTTACGGATGTTGGTCAACCGGGTTTGCAGGAATACCTGAGAGGCCAGGGAATGCCGGTGTTCGGGTGCGGCAGGACCGCCGCGCTGGAGCGCGACCGCTGGATGCTCAAGAACACCCTGCGCCAGAACGACCTCGACTACAGCGACGGGTTCCTGATTCACGGCCTCGATACGCTGCGCCGACTGCTGCAGCGGCAGGAAGACCTGTGGATAAAGTTTTCCTACTTCAGGGGCGACGTCGAAACCTATCATCATCGCACCTACCCGCAGTCGCAGAAGAAGCTCGCCGAATGGCAACTGTCACTGGGTCCGTACGCCGAAGTGGCCGACTTCATCGTGGAGCCGCCCATCGTGAGCGGGCTGTGCGTCGAGGCCGGCGCGGACCCGCCGTGGGTTTGCGATGGACGGTTTCCGGCCAGACACCTGTGGGGGTACGAGGACAAGGATGCCGGGTATGTGGGGAACACCTTGGCAGTTCCAGTACGGATGCGTTTGGTGCTCGACAAGCTATCCGGCGTCCTCGTCAACTACCGCGGCCCGTTTTCCACTGAGACGCGGGAGTGCGACGACGGTAGCTCCTACATCATCGACCTGTCGTGCCGCTTCCCCGAACCTCCAAGCTCGGTGCATTCGTTTCTCGCCAGTAACTGGGGCGAGATGATGTTCGGTGCCGCGACGGGGGATCCCGTGGAGCCGGATTATGAATCGAACTACGCAGTCGAACTCGTTTTGCGTTCCGAAGCTGGTGCCGATCACCCTTTGGCAGTCACCGTGGGAGAACCAGATCGTGTCCGCTTACACGGTCACACCCGAATCAACGGTGTGGATTACGCAGTCTCGCCCTCCGAACTCCGCGAATTCGGCGCGGCTTGTGGTTGGTCCCACAGCCTTGAAGACGCGATGGGGCAGGCGGTCGAGGCGGCGGAATCGGTGAAAGGTGACGAAGTGGAATTCGATGCCGCATCGTTGCGGCGTTTGCTCGATATCGTTCAGGACGGACGCGACCTCGGCCTGACTTGGGGATCATTCAAGGAAGTAAGAGATGCCACCGAAGAAAGCCGCGATTAGTCCTTCCATGGAAGAGGACGTCGAACTGACGCCGGAAGAGCAAGCAAATCTTCAGGCGCAAGAAACTGGCGAACAACAGCCGCCAGAACAACCGGAGCCGCAGGAACCACAACTCCAGTCCATCGAGGGCGGGAAGCCGAAGCCCAAGAAGACCGAAGAGTCGGTCCCGTACGACCGGTTCGAACAGGTCAACGAGCGGTTGCGAGCCACCGAATCGCAACTCGCACAGGCCAACGAGTATCGAGAACGCTGGGCGCGGCTTGAGGAGAGACAGCGGCAAGCGCAGGAAGCTGCGGAGATGGCACGGCAGGCGGAAGCTGCCGCCAAGCAAGCCGCTGAACGACCCGACCCGGCGATAGACCCAGTTGGAGCTCGCGCTTGGGATGCAGAGCAGCGTGCGATTCGCGCAGAGCAGCGGATCGAGCAACTGGCTGCGTTCGTCCAGCAGGGCCAGCAGCAGGCGGCAATGGTCAACGCCAACAACGATATGCAGAACTGGTTGGCATTCCAGGTCCCGCAGGCGCGGACCCGCTTTCAGGACTACGACACCCGGGTGGACTATGCCCGCTGGGCGCGTGCTTCGTGGTGGGCGAGCACCTTCCAGTTGCCCGACGGGCGACAGGTGCAACTGTTCTCGCCTGAGCAGGCCCGCGACATCACCGCACGAGAGGAACTGGTATTGCTCCAGCGTGCGAAGGAACTTGGGATCCCAGTGGCGGATGCGGTAGTGCGGCTCTCCGACATCTGGGGTTATCCACAGTGGGTCGCCCAGCAGCAACAGCAAGCACAGCAGAACGGGAATGGTGTGCGCCGTGCCGCGGCACCGCAAGTGCTGCCCTCGGGTAACCAGAGGTTGGAGCAGATCCAGCGCGGGCAGGCAGTAACGGGACTGGGCCGCGTCCAGAGCGGTGAAACCAACCAGGCGCTGGCGTGGCAGACCATGTCGAACGCGGAGTTCAAGGCGTTCGTCGGCAATATGCCGGAAGACCAGTACATCGCGATGGTCCAGGACCCGAACCACGGGAAAGCTTTCGAAAGACGGGTGGGCGATATCGACCTCACCGATCTCACTGCAGCGTAGGAGGAAACAATGCCGGCGTCATCGAAGAAGCAGAAAGGTTTCATGGGTGCGGAACTGGCTCGCCTGCGGGCGGGCGAGCCGACCGACACTGGGATGTCAGAGAGCCAGCTTACGGATTTCGCGGCAACCCCAGAGAAGGGATTGCCGGAACGAGCCAAGCCGAAACACAAGAAGCCTGCCCACCATGGCTCAGGGCGTAGCGCCAAGCCGCGTGGCGGTTACTAGGATTGACCATCGGCTAGCAAAAGAGTAATTGCTCTCGATAGTCGGAACCTCGTCACGTCCGACTTCCGCACTCGACGTTAAGGCGGATACCGCAACCGGCTAGTCGCCGTTTCTGGTTGCGGGATGGGTTACTCCCCCGGGCGTTAAATCACGGGACATCGCTGGTGTTCGTTCGCGAGGGCAGGTGCCTTCGCGTGGGTTTAACGACCGGAGCAGTTACCGCCGCGACTACTCCGGGCCTCATCGTTCAGGAGTTACGCCCGTGGCGGAATGGACGTACCAAAGTACAGATCCCCTGACCGTAAAGATCTGGGCGAAACAGATGATGGTGCAATTCGCCCAGTGGTCTTTCTATCTACGGATCTCCAGTAAGGAAGACACCAGCGCCGTGATGGTCCGCGACGAGCTTGAGAAGCACGCGGGCGATCAGGTGACCATCGGAGAATCGACGCTGCTGACTGGGGCAGGCGTCATGGGGCTGAACTCGTTGACCGGCAACGAGGAAGCGCCCGCCACATTCGCCGATGCGCTGGTCATCAACGAGTTGTGCCACGCAGTCTTGCTGGCGGGGCCAATCTCCAACCAGCGCGTACTGTTCGACCGGCGCAAGACCGGACGCTCGAGGCTGGCCGATTGGTATGCTGCCCGCTGCGACCATGCAGGCGCTAATCAATTAGGATCGTACACCCCGCAGACCGACCCGCGTTACACCGGGCTGCAGGCCTGCGTGGGAACCACCCGGCAGATCTTGCCGACCGGCGTTACTGACGCAGCAACTTTAGCCAGCACCAACACCTTCGTGCTCACCTTCTGGGACACCGCCGTCCGCATGGCGAAAGCCCTCACCACCGGCATTCGTCCCATCAAGGTGAACGGCCGCGATCTCTACATCGGTGTGATGCATCCATCGCAGACCACCGATATGCGACAGAACACCAGCACCGGCCAGTGGCTTGACTTGGAGAAAGCAGCGCTAACTGGCGGTGACATCGGAGATAATCCGATATGGTGGAACTCTCTAGGCATGTACCATGGGGTACTCATGCATGAAAACTCACGAGTAACTAACTCAGTGAGTAATGCAGGAGCCGCAGTAGCTAATACTAAGCGTGCGGTTTTTCTTGGTGCCCAGGCGGCAGTCTTGGCTTTTGGTCGCGGCCAGGGTGAGTCGCAGAAATTCCGCTGGCTCGAGGAGTTGAGAGACTTTGGCCGACAGATCGGGATCGGCTGCTCGGCCATCTGGGGATTGGTCAAGGTCCAGTTCAACGCGGCGGACTTCGCGACTGCGGCAATTGACACTTACGGAATTGACATTGACCCGCTCGGCAGTGCGGCGACCAACGCGCAGTAAGGGCAGGAGGCGACAGTGGCAACGTATAACAGCAATCTGATCATCGCGGGCGGCGGGCAGGCGAACCCCAGCGTTGTGCCAGGTTCGGGCAGGCCCGTCCTCGGCTCGGTGACGATAGCGGCGGGCGTGACGATCGCGTTGAACGATACCTTCCCGCTTTTCTACATAGGTGCGGGCAGCGCGGCGCACATCACCAGCTACTGGCTCGACAGTCCCGCACTGGACAGCGGTGCAACGCTAACCATGTCGATGCTGGACTCGACCACGCCGACGCCTACGACGTTCTTCTCGGCGGTCACCGGCTTTCGGGCTGGTGCCGTTCTGACCTCAGGGACGGCGGCGCGTGCCTCGATGGGCAGCGCGGTGAACTACGTCGCGCCCAATCTCATCTTCCTGAGAGCCGCAGCGGGGGCGGGCGCGAACGTCGGAGCTTCGCCGGTAGTCGTCTACTTCGAATTCGACATCACGAGGGATTAGCCGATGAAGATTCCCAACATCGGTCGTGCGATGCACAAGCCCAAGCCCGCCGATGACGGGGTGCGCCAGCGAGTCAACGACGAGGTGTTGCCATCGACCGACTGGGCAGATGAAGACCCCGACGTTCCGCAAATCGAGGGCGTGGTTGACGCCTTCTATCCGCGTTTGGGCCAGCCGGGAAGCGGTCATCTGCAGAGCGCCGACGATGACATCGACTATGCGGTGCAGGGCTGGAACGAGCAGGCACGCACGCAGGCGCAGGAAGAGCGTCATCATTTCGAAACCATCAACGTGAGGAAAAAGTAATGGCCGACAAGAAAGGCGGGCTCATCCATCCGAATGTCTACAACGAAACCACTGGCGGCTCCGGCCCCGAAGACTACGACGAGAGCGGAGAGGGGGTGTACGGCAGCATCAACGAGGTGATGGCCGTGCATCTCTCGCAGAATTCAGCCTCGCTGCTGGAGTCGCCGAACGTCTCCAGTGGTCACGGCATTTTTGGCGGGCCAGCACCGGGCGAACCGAATCCGGCGGGCTACAGCGGCACCTGCGAGGGTAGCGGTAAGAAATAGTCGCGGCGGGCGGGTGTGCAGTCGGCCTGACGGCACCCGCTCATTTTCCTGTGATGGTACATGGCACAGCAATGGCCGCAGACGCAGGTAGACCAGCGAACCTTCGGCGCTCAACAACAGCGCACGATTGACGACTTAAATCGTCCCAATCTTCAGGGCGTCGTCACGTCTTATCTGCAGGACGCGATGCGCTTCTGGCAGCGCAAGCCTTTCTTTTTCACCTCGGCTGACAACAGCGATCCCCTGGTTTGGACGGCGGGCGTCTTTGCTACGCAAGGTTGTACCATCCAGTACACCGATCCGACTGGGGTGGTGTGGGCCTTTGTTGCGGCCAACGCCGGGACCACCGACCCAGCGACCGCACCGAACTTCCAGTCCGTCATCAACCAGCAATTCGTCGTGCCGCCCAGCGTTGCCGGCGGGACGGTGCCGCTACCTCCACCGCCAGCGGGAACTGCGGGCACCATCGATGACAACGGCGGTCCACCGAATGGCGTGCGCTGGATCAACAACGGCCACATCATCGGCGGGTTCAACGCTAACCCCCAACTGAGCACGGTCTACAACGTCAACCAGTACCAGCTTCCCATCGACCTCATCGCGTTCACCCGGGTGGAATGCACTTGGGCGCGGACACTCCGTCTGGAGCTCACTCCCAACTCCTACGCGGGACTCCGCAATCTGGATGTCATCCGGCCCACGCCGCCCACGACCTATCCGACTGACTACGCCTATTACCACGGGCAACTCTACGTCTGGCCCTATCCGGTCGGGATGTATCCGATCACTTTCAGTTACCGCTCGGCTCCGGTCATCGCGCAAAACGCGGCTGATTCGAACATCTGGACCACCGTCGCCGAAGCGATGGTGAGGCACTACGCCGAAGGCCGCATCAACGAGGCAGTGGTCGGCGACCAGCAGATGGCACAGATGTGCTACGACCTCGCCAACCAGGAATTCCTCCAACTCCAGCAGCAGACCTCGCAACGCGACGTCAGGGCCGGGATCCCGCCCTCCGACTGGTAAGCCATGCCTATACGCAAGCTCGGCCAGGGGATGGAGGTGCCGTTCTTCGACTTCGGCCCCGACCTCAATCTCTCGACCCCCGGCATCATCCTCGACGCTTCCAACGCGATCCCCACCATCAAGGGTTACCGCGCACGCCAGAGTCCCGTGCAGGTAGCGCCCGCGCTACCGCTCACCGGAACCGGTGTGCAGGAGCCTCCACTGGGCGCGTATGTCGCTCTGTACTCGGACGGTTCAACATCGATCCTCGCCGGCACTGCCACGCGACTGTTCCGGTTGACTAGCGGCACATGGACCCAGATAGGTTCGGGCTACACGGCCACCTTCCCTTGGGTCTTCAGCCAATTCGCTGACGACGTCATCGCGACCAGTGCGGGCAATCTCAATATGCAGGTTGCTCCAGGTCCTACCGGCACGTTCTCCAATTTGGCCGGTGGGCCTCCGACCAACGCGCCGACCGCGATCTCGGTGGCGGGGTTCGAAGCTGCGTATCAGAAGAACGAGTGGTTCAACTCAGCCGCCGGCACCGATAACAACTGGACACCCAACACCACGACCCAAGCGGCGAGTGGTTTTCTCTACGATTACCCGGGCAACATCATCGCGGCCTCCGCGCTGTTCAGAAACCAGATCGTGTGGAAGCGCGGCTCGATGTACCTGCTTACCTACGTCGGCGGCACGCAGGTCTGGTCGAGCCAGATCCTCTCGACTAACACCGGAACTTGGGGGCAGGGCTGCGTCTGCCCGATGCCTACCGCAGTAGCCTTTTTAGGAACCGACGATTTTTACTTGTGTCAGGGTTACGCGCCGTCGCGCATCCCGAACTCCATGAAGGAGTGGTTCTTCAATCAGGTCCACAAGGACGCGAACGGGAACCCTGACCAACTCCAACTCACCTCGAGCTGGTACGACCCGAACACCGCGACTGTCTACTGGCATTTCGTTTCCGGCCAGCCGCCGTTCGCTGGAATGCCCGATCGCTACGTCGGATGGAACAGCCGTTCGGGCAGATGGGTGCCGGGGTATCTCAACTCGCCGCTCGTGGTGTGGAACACGCAACCAGGCCAGCAGGCTGGCTTGTTCTTCGACAGCAACGGTGCGCTGCAGTCGTGGTCGGGTCTACCCACGACCATGTTTATCCTCACCGGCTATCAGGGTGATGCGGACAATTTGACGCAATTGCAGAAGGTCCGCGTAGCCTACAACCAAGCGCAGATTCCCCAGAGCCAGATCCTGATCCCGATGCACTGCTACCGGATGGGCGACTACCCGACCGTGGAGTCGGCCGCGCTGCTGGCTGCGGACGGCTGGTTCAACCTAAGGGCGACCGACCGCTACCACCAAGTCCAACTCAGCACCAACGGGAGTTGCGAGATCATGGCGATGGCCTACGAAGGCCGCATCGCGGGAGTGCGCTGATGCCGTACCAGACTGAAGATTACAACCCGCCCTCACTGCCTGAGATCCGCCAGATCAGGAGTTTCGAGGAAGTGCGTGATGCGGTGAACCGGATCATGCAGTACCTCGCGCACCTCCAATCGTCGCACGTCCAATATTTTCAGCACCTCCGCGAGAACATGAACCAGGCCTCGACGACCCAAGGCGCTGACCTCGTGGCACAGGATCCGCTCGTGCCGACCCACTTCATGCACGTCGTTACGGGGGGCGGGACAGTCACAACGATTGTTCACCCGCGCAACCATGTGGGGCATCTGATGCTCGTCGCTCAGGACGGATTCATGCTCGATGCGGGTGGCAACATTCAACTGATTACGGCACCGAACTTTCTCAAACCGAATGCCCACATCAACCTGACGTGGCTCCCGTCCAAAAACGTCTGGTACACCGACTCCTGTCGCCTGCAGAACAGTCTTACGACTCTGCGGGTTGGCAATCGCACCGTGGTGACCGAATGAAAATACTCTGGATCGTGACAATCCTGTTGTGCGTGCTCGGCCTCGCGATGGTCGCTCGCGCCCAGAACGTGATCGGCAACCAGCACACCGCTGCCGGCATTTTGGAGGGGTCGCATCAGTTCACCGGCAATAAATGCACTGCCGTCTCGGTCACTTGGCACACACAAAACCCTAGATGGCTGATG
>Ga0126383_10000231_pt1 | contig 29148 bp, 33 predicted proteins | sample PanSoiMetPlot_35_FD_96882 | JGI IMG/M metagenome (GOLD analysis project Ga0126383, IMG submission 96882) | Tropical forest soil microbial communities from Panama - MetaG Plot_35 | ecosystem: Environmental > Terrestrial > Soil > Tropical forest > Bulk soil | place: Panama | collected 2016-02-17 | reverse complement strand
GATTGAAGGTTCAGCCAATTAGGGGGTACCGCAGTAAAGGCTATTGCCTGACCGGCGGAAAGCTCAGTTCCGCAATTTGTTGCCGTGATGTCGCCGTTGCCTAAATAAATCCTAGCATTCCCACTACGCAGGGGAACTTGTACGGTCATGTCTTGAATAACACTCAAGTTTGGAGCGTTGGGATCACCCTTAATCAAAGTCGCTAGATTGTAGGCCGTGCTTCCAGATGCCAAAACAAACGAGTGCATATAAGGATTAGCTGCCATGTTTGAACCCCCGAGCGACCCAAGCCTTCAGGCGCTTCCACAATTCACCGATAATCTGCTTTGAACTCAGGCTTTCGATCCTGGTGACTTCGACTGTTTCTTTGATGTAAACTGGGATCTCAACTTGCTTTTCAACGTGGACAATCCGCTCCACAGGGATTTCAACCAGTTTTTCAACGGGAACTTCAACGCGCACCTCCACCGGGACTGGGATTTCAATCCGCTTCTCAATTACTTTTTCAATGATCTGTGGGGCAGACGAACCGGCCCGTATGGCCTTTAGATAAGCTTCACTCGGTGGGGATGTGATGCGTATAGGCACGGCCTATTCATTTCTTTTCGAGCGCCGCTATTCGTGCAAGCGCCGCCGTCAATTGAGTCTGTAAATCGCTCACTGCCTTCTGAGAAGCAAGCGAATTGGAATGATCTTGTAACTTACGCAGAGCTTCAGAAAGCCAGTTGTGCCCCGGCCAGTTGCGGTAATGCGCTATCTCTCGGGCAATGTCAACCGGCATCGTTAATCGGCCGCCGCCGAAATTGTTGCCGACGTTCCCGTAAATGTACTTATTGAAAGTCTAAGCAGGCAACCCACAGGAGCAGCAGGAGTAACCGGCATAGACGGGTTCGCAAAAAGATCGAACGTATTCGGTCCGTATTTCTGCCAACTCACTCCATTGTCATAGGAGACCTGCACTATGGCGCTCAATGCTGTTATCCCCGAAGACCCCGTAAGCGTAATCCACGTTGCTGGGGGGCCTTCGCCGGGCCGGGTCGGAAGACAGAAAGGTATACTCGCGGCCGTTCCGGTTGTCGTAGCCCCGTTGACAACAACCATTGGGTAGCCGCCCGGTTGAAGACAGCGGACACCAATATTCCAGAAATTAGTTGCCATATAAACCTCTAGGGTGCGCGGTTCGCCATAATGTATCCGGTGACAGAATCTCCAAACACACCCGCGCCAATGGCCGCACCATTCGCCAACTCTGTGCCGGATACAATTATCCTGATTGTGTTATGCACGGGATCGAACTTATAGACGTTCGTGGTGCTGGTGTACGACTCGAACCGCCCAAAGAAGGGCGCATTCTGAGTGTACAGCACGGCATCATTTCCTGCTGGCCGAATCGTGAATGGAAGACCGTTGGTTAAATATGTGTCAGCATTGGTTGAGCCCGTCGCCGCAGAAAAGCTCAAGGCTCCACAGAAATAAACATGGTTATCGGTAAATCCCTGATCGCTGGGTGATGCGTTGAGTACCAATATCGGTTTTGACTGTGCCATTTTCTCTCCTCCTCACGGTAATCTCGGCTCAATTCTGTAAGACTTGCTTGTACCTCTTTTCTCTCCGCGGGCAGACGGTCTCCAGATTTCCTCGTGCTCGCCCGCCGCATGAGCCATGCCCCTCATACTGGCCTTGGGCTGCATTGCTTCCTTTTGGGCAGCCGTAAGCCTTTGTTGTTGACTCATCGTCTGAAGTTCTTCTTCCGTAAGAACAGCCCGAGGTTCAATCGGCTGCATCTTGACTTTTTCTTCAAGAGTCTTTTCCACAGCTTCTTTTAGCCCAGTAGGCAGCTTAAAGGTCTCAATCGGCTGACCGGTTTCTACAGATCGTCGCGCATAGGCATTAGCCCTAGCCTTCAATTCGCTCATATATCGGGGCATGAGGCGATCCGGCAACTCATCTAAAGAACGTTCTCCCCTAATTACTTGCTCGATTGCGTTTTCTTCTGCTGCCCGAACTAGTTCTGGACCCCCAATGACTTTGCCCAGCACCCCCCCCGCCAGAGTCTTGGTAGCCATAGGATGACGAATAGCAAGTCCTGTCGGACCAATATCTCTTGGAAGATATTCAAGGCCCTTAGTAGCAAGCTTCCCACCTCCAATAACACCAGCCATATGCGCCAATCCAGCCGCAGGATCTTGCCCCAATTCTTCTCCGAGGCTAGCAGCATACCCACCCATAGGACCAAGCAAACCTGCTCCCATATAACCGACCGTCTCTACCGCAGTCGGAGCGAGCGCAGCCTTTGCCCCTAGTTCACCAGCAGCTTGAAAACCCGCTCCAGCCCCAGCCGGTCCAGCCATACCCAAAATTGAACCCGGACCACCCAACACATCCATTGCAGCTTCTTTTAGACCTTTACCAATTCTTTGCGATAAGGGCGCTTCGGTTGCAGCCGGCGCGGCACCGTAATGAACCTCGTTCAGGTAAGCAGATTGGTCTTTAGGTTCCATGCCTTTGAATGCTGGCGAAAATTCACGCAGATATGCGTCCTTATCTTGCAAGGAAAGTTGCTGAAACTGTTGCCCAAAAGCGCCCATTACTTAGCCTCCTTGCGACGTTCAAGCCATTGCCTTACGTGTTCGTCACTTCCAACTTCAGGTGCTCCGCTAGGAGTTGGACCGCCTCCAGCGGCCGGGAAAAGTGATGTCGGCTCATCATAGACACCAACGTAATGAGCTTTATTGCGAGCCGTTTGCCACTCCGTATCTCGGGTTTCTTGACCAAGCTTCAGCATTTGATCTATTTGCTGTGGTGTAAGAACAACCCCAGTCAAATAGCCTTCCTTGTCAAAATGAGCCGCAATCCTTTTTAAGACTGGCGATGACTCTTGGGCCTCCTTGAACATCTGTTGAGAAACACGTGGCACCTTGCCACGAGGAATACCTTGAACCATAGCAACGTGATTCGAGAGGATATTGACCATAGCCTGCTGATCGCCCTGCTTGGCGTTCTCGGCGCTTTGCCGCATTAGTTGAAGCCTCGTATCAGCGTTCATTGCTTGATCGTAATAATTGACAACTTTTTCCCGCAGAGACTTATCCTTACTTTCCTCCGTTTTCGCTAATCGCTTGTCAAGCGCTTCTTGCTCAAAAGACAGACGTTTATCAAGATTCTCAGATTGAGCTTGAAGAGATTTTTGTTGCCGCTCACTTTCAGCGGAAATCATTTTCTCTTGGCGCTCAGCGCTGGCCGTAGCAGTTGCCTGCTGCCGTGCAGCTTCCGCAGCTTCCCTTTCCGCTTGGCGCTTTTCGGCTTCCCCTTCTTTTACTCCAGTCGTTGTCTCATAAAACTGCTTAACCCGAGGAGCCAATAAAGCTATTTTGGCCTTGTCTCCCTGCGCCAGAGCTGATGAGTATTCCTTAACTATGTCCTCCGGCTTCTGAGTTTTTGCACCTTCACCAGCTCTAAATCCCCACTCTCCCGTTTCAGGATCTTGCAGCCAAGCTCCACCTTCAACTGCAACCGGAGCATGTGGTTCAGCCGCCTTTTTAGCTTCAGCTTCCCGTAAACTAACTTCACTCTGCGCTAGTTGCGCCTGCTGGGCTTCTTTCGCTTGGCGCTCGCGGTACTGTTCAGTACCAGGAACTAGCGGCGCAGATTGAGGGCTTGCCGCCAAAAGCGCCCCTTTGCCTATTTGCCCCATCACATGCCCGATCCTACCTAGAAGCGGAGCCCGCATCGGTACGCTAGTTTGTAACTGTGCTGGTTGCTGAGCTGGTAAGGGACCTTGTTGCATCCCTCCAGGCACAGGCATACCAAGGATGCTGGCTAAGGCTCTCCCAGGACCCTGGGGCATTGACAGGGCATTACCCAACATCTGAAGAGAAGACTTCGGACCTAAAGTTATCTTTACATCGTCTTCTTGGTTGTTGTTATCAGCCACCTAAAAGCCCGCCCCCACCTGGAAAATTAGATGTCTGTTCCGGAAGCAGTCCCGCTATTCCGCCCGCCACATTCCCAGCAAGGCCCATAATCGTAGGAAGATTTTGCAACCATCCTACTCTCTGGGCTTGAATCGCTGCATCAATATCATGCGGAATAAGTCCAGCCATCGCCGCTTGACCGTGAATGTCTTCCCCGGTAAGCCTTTCCAGACCCCCGAGCGCCGCCTGTTGCTGGCTGGCCTTTAACTCCGCATTCTTAGCGAGAATGTTCTGGAGAGCGCTGCCGCCAGCTCGGGCCGCCATACCCGCCGCCCCTACTTGCTCCGCGCCAAGACCGGCGACATTCCCAGTTCGCATGGCACGAAGGGCTGATTGTTCCGCCGACGCTCCCGTAGCCGCCGCCGCGCTCCCCATTGCAGCCGTCTCCATCGCGCCGAGGTCCGTTCCGAATCCTGGAGGAGTTGCAGCAAACCGCTGCAATTCCGGGATAAGACCTCCCTGAATCTGGCCCGCCGTGGCGCCGTATCCCGCCGCTTGCTGCTGGGCGGTTTGCGCGGCCTGAGTTGCTTGGTTGGTCAAAGCCCGGTCAAATCGAGCTACGGGCCCTTCCCAATCGTAGCCTTCCTCAAACTCCAGGATGCCGCTCTCGATATCGAATAACAGAACTGTGTGGACTCTCATAGAACTAACGTCCAATTCCGCCAAGGTGACCGCCGCCACCCCAGCTTGCGGAGGATCTTCCCAAAGGTCCGCTGAAGCTGAGGCGGGGGCCAAGCGCTGCAATCCTCAAGGCCAATCTTCTTGGCTTCTTCCTTGCATGTCTCGTTGAGCATGATGAGTGCTTTAGTGCGCGTGATCTTTGGGGATTTCGGATCAACCCACAGAAAGCCCTCGGATGTAAGCTTGACAGCCGCCATCGCAACGATTTTTCCTTCCTCGCTCAACACCGTTTTTTGCACGCAGTACAAAGGCCCGAACTCCTTTGGTAGTTGGTAGCCAGGAACACTCTCACCATGCAGCTGCGCCAAGGTAGGCATATCTTCTTGCTTCCAATCACGCACAATCATGGGTTATAATCAAACGAGCCGCAGAACCGTTTGCGCGGTCACTGCGGCCCTTGACATACGACCTGTATGGAGGCCGAATGCCCAGAAATATTGTACACCTCACAAAAACCATTTCCCGCAAGCGCTATCTTGAACTTCATCACAAAGTAAGAAACTTGCTTGGCAAACCAATTTATTGCGAACTGTGTGGAACTACTGATCCCAAAAAGAAATATGAATGGGCTAATATTACAGGGCAATTTGATAATCCTGCCGATTATAAAAGACTCTGTGTTGGCTGCCATCGGGCCTTCGATTGGACAAGAAAACTTACGCACTGCAGCAGAGGACACGAATACAATGCTGAGAATACGCTTTACAAGCACCTCCATGGAAAAATCCTCAGATATTGCAGGGCATGCAATAAAGCCAGATGCGTTGCCTACCATCGACGCATCACCTCCCAGTAACCACAAATTTTGAACCTTCAGAAATTCCGACGACAGACCTAGTTATCTTCCAGCAAGTTCCAGCAATACCGTCACTCTGGATGCGAATATACATTCGGTTTCCAACTTCATTCAATGGAGCCTGCGTATCGTCCAGAGCTGGATTAATCAATGGAAAAGGAGGCTGTGTATCGGCATAGGGACTTTCCAAATCCTCTGGGATCGTTGTCAATGTCCAAGACCCGTTACCTTCGATCCTTGCATAAAAATAACCGTAAAGTTTCTGTCCAGAAGGAAGGCGAAATTTTTCTACCGTAAGTGGGTCCTGATGACTAAAGGTTGTATAACTGCTTTTTATACCCACACCATTATCGTTGGCTAAAGCCGGATCAAGATCAGGATTTTCCGTTTGTTGGGAAATAACACTGAGTTGACCATACCAAACTTTTCTTGAACCATCAGCGCGATCAACAATAGAACCAATTGCGGCCGGTATTTGCCAAAAACTCCATTTTCTTCTCTTATCATGAAATAAAAGAGAACCTGTAAACATTGAAACGGAAACCGGGTCCGCGGCCGCTATATCCCGACCCGTAGGAAGGCCCAGGTACGAACACATCAAAATTACGTTTGGGGTAATCGGCGCTATGTTCTGGGCCGCATTCGGCAGGAACTTGTTTGGAGTCGGCAGCGGCAGTCCGATCATGATCCTCTGCGCCTTGATATCGTTTTTGATCCAAATCGTTCGCCTGGCCGGCTCGTAGATCAAGTCCCAAATCTGCTGGATCTCGCGGAATATCTTCTGGTGCGAACCACCATCGAAAATGTACACACCATCGTGCGAAGCGGAAACAACATATTCCGGCCCGACATCCGATGCCAGTGGCCCCAAGCTGCCCGCGGCATTCGATACCTCTCTGATCTCCCAGCCCGAAGGCTCATCGGTCGTCTGAATCGGGGAGAAGGTCCGATTGTCGGTGGTTACAAAATACCGGTCCAGAAACCGGTAATGATCGGTCAGCGGCTCGGACGTGTTTGCAGAAGTGTCAAGCTTCCCGGTCACCGCGTCTATAGCTTCGTAATTCTCGATATAGCTACCCGCAATCTGCGTTGTGTAAACCGGCTGCTGGGTTGGAAAAACCTCGATACGGTCTACCAGGACATCACCATTCGGCGGCAGGTCTTTGGGGTAGACGCGCAGTTGGAGATCGGAGGGGACCGGCGCCCATGAGGGGTTTCCAAAGGGCAGGGTAATTTCGTTCATTGCCGTACTCAGCGAAGTAAACGGAATCGTTGCCGCCCAATTCTGGTTAAGCGAAGGAGAGTAGAGTTCCACAATAAGAGAACCCACCGTATTTCCCGAAGGTATGGACGCCTTGATGCGAACCGAATAAAGCGTTGACTCCTGAATGATCTCTGTATTCAGGTATGTCTCGTGCGCCGTCTGTGAAAGCGTTCTGTACGAGCTGAGAAGTCCCGTTGAATTCAACGTAAAACCCGAAGTGTTTTTAATATAAAGCGACTGGCCGGAACTTGGACTTGGCTGGAGACTTACAAAGGGACTAAGCACACTAGAAATATCCCATCCCGTAGGCTGGCCGTTGACTGAACCACCATCAAAGGTGGTATTCACAAACTGATCTACCTTAACGCGCTCGCCCAGATAAAAAGCTCGGCCCATAAACTGAATCGCCTTAACACAGGGGGCAAGTTCGCGCTGTTGCTGGAGATTGTTTCCGGGCACGGTAATATTCACCGAGTTTGCAAGGACATCATCCCGAATGTTAATCGGACCAAGCGACGTGCTGGTATTATCATCAATCACCGTCTTGCTGACCGTTACAGTCTGTCCCAGACTCGCAGCGCTCCCAGGTAGCAGCACGTTGCGTGGAATGTAGAAGTACGGCCCGCCGATCCCGGCGTTAGCTAGAGTAAATGCCACAATGCGGCGGGTAACGGCTGGTGGCCCGACAGGAATGTTATTGAATGTAAGCTTTGTGCTTGCGCCGGTTGTATAGAAGGCCACAGGGGGAGATTGACCCGTGATGTAGCCATTTCGCGTCTCGTACAAAACCACCGCATAGCGCAGCCCGGGGGCCACGTTGGGATCCACCACCAATATGTTTCCGCCCGTCGAATTGCCGTAAATGGGATTGCTGCCAGGGTTCCCACTCCCAAGACTCTTGGTGCCGGGATCGATAATCAGAGCGCTGCCCGTACCGGAAACCGCAAGGCCGGTCTCTGCAGCCGCCACAATATTTGGGCTGGTAAGCGCTATCCTGAAAGAGGTTTGGTTGGCCGAAGTAATGAATGCGTTCTGAACGTTGAAAATCCCGTTGCCGTTACTGGTGTTGAACACCGTAACAGACATTGTGGCCGTAGGCTGGAGAGTCCAAACGGCCGAGCCGTCATTCTGTGTCGGACCAACAAAAGGCGGGATTGTCGCGCCGCTGATTCCAGGTGTGGTGATTTGCCATACGCTACCAGCAGGGTCAACAATCTGCGAACTCTGCGCATAGAACGTATCGGCCTGCCAACCGGGGGCAGTGCCGGAAATCACGTTGTAGTCGTAGGTTGCTACATTTCCCGCGAGTTCCGTCGAAGTAATCTGCAACTGCCCCTCGGTCGGAGTCGCCACAATCGACCATGTACCATCCCACTGCGCAACCGAGGCACCAGCAATAGATACCTTGTTTCCAACCACCACGTCTTGTTGTGGAAGTGGGTTTGTGAGCTGTACCAGGGCTTGTGTTTTCTGGAATTGACCCACTGCCGTGTTCCGCGCAAAGTCATTGTTTACCTGGTTTGCCGTAACCTGGAAGTATTGCCGGGTTCCATCTGCATCGGTGTAGAGTCCGATGAATTCAACCGTATAAGTTCCGTTCTGATCGAATCCGTTTAATGGAACCGAACCCGAGACATACACGATGTCTCCAACATTTAAGCCTTTCGTAAATGTCGTACTCCCGACAGCGCTCAGGAACACAAGCATCTGTGATGGCTGCTGGGCCGTATAAAGATTAATAGCCGAACCCCAGGAAATAGAATTGAGATTGACTGGGGTATAAATCTCGGTAATGGATTGAATCGGGAACAGCGGCGAAGAAACAGACGGAACGCTAGGACCTACGCCGGGGCCAACCTGAGAGATCCGATCCAGGTTAGTACCATCCCACTGCCGCGGCTCATCTAAGCCTTGCGTCAAGTCCGACAGGCAGATGTACTCCCGCGCTCCGATAGTTTCCGAGATCGCACGGGCACCGCTCAGGACGCCGTTGTAAATTCTGTTGAATACTCCTTGGTTGGTTAAATCCTCAACCCACAGACCACCCGAGGATTCCTGCATTAGCGTCTGGTTCTTCGGCCCAAGAAGCTGGCGCATCGACTTAAGCCACTCAATCAAGCAGCCCGAGGGAAGAGTGGGTAAGTAAGACGTGATTGGGTTAGAAAGACCCGGCCGGGTTCCCATCCCAGCAATGAAGAAGTCAATGTCATAGCATTGCGGACTCGCCCCCATTGGCAGCGCTGCAGGATCGGACTCCGTATAGAGGCCGCCCCACTTCACGTTCTCAACTTCCCGAAATGGAATTACTGGCTTGAAGCTCATTTGCCGTTTCTCTTGCGCCACCACGCGAACACAAAGCCGCCGAGCATAAGAACGATTACCAAAATACAGATATAAATGCTAACGTCGATTGCTGTTCCGTTCACGCCGGCCCACCACCCCATTCGGTGTTTCCGAACCAATCCCCAACTGCCGGCCGGCGGGAGAACTTTGTTCGCTGCATTCTTTTCACGGTGTCGCCAGCAATTTTCGTTACGCCCTCGTTGTATTGAGCCAATAGCTCATTGGCCCCACCCGCTGGAAGCCTAGACTCCGAAAAGATGTACGCAGTACGCAGGGCCAAAACGTCTAGCGTATCCGGGAACGGAATATAAGTTATCGGAAACAGCTTCGGATCTAGGGTTACCGGAAACTTGGGCAGGCGGCTCGCCACGTACCGCATTCGCATGTCCTTGGGGATAATCGCACCGTTGAAGTAAATCGCGTTTCCTCGCCATTCCCAAAGGCCCAGCGAATAGCTTTGGTAGATCGACGGCAAGCCGTTCTGCGCCTGGCTAATCGGCCCGAAGTCTAGATTGGAGCTGGCGTCCCGTTCCCAGATGTCGAGGGGCATCAGCAGGTTAATAGGCAGGGACGGATCGCCGCTTGGATTCGAGGGTGTTGGAGGGTTGCCATGAAGAACCGATCCGTCCCAATATCCATTGAAGTCAAGATAGCATTGAACGGTCGGATCTGGAACGGCCAGCCCTTGAGGCCCGTTCACGGGAGGAATTGAAGCATAGAAAATCTCCTCCATCGTCGTCTTGACTCCATACCCCTTGAGGTCGCGCTGAAGGGCCTGTGTAGCTAGATTGAGAATCGTTATTGATGGCGTCCACATGTTTGCGGCGCTGGTGGTAAATACACGCCCTTCACCGTAGGTCTGAGTGACGCCCTTGAACGTGTCATTAAGGTATACGCGGACCGATGAAAAGATCTCATCAAGTGTCGGGTAGGCTTCGCCTAATGTTCTCAGTACTGGCATATCAGAAGCACTTCCACTGAGCTCCGGAACTGAATGCTAGCGCTATTGTCGTTCCACCCGAGGCGCAGTTTTGGCCTTCAGCGGCAATCACCGTCGAGTCGGAGACCACTGTTATCATGCCAACATTTGAGCCGGCCGCAGGCAATGTGCTTATCGTCCGAGGCCCCAACTGGAGTGGCCCACCTAAAAAGCTCGGCTTGGTTCCTGTTGAATAAAATTGCCAGCAGGTAGTGCAGTTAGCTCCCGGATCGTCAGCGCGGAAGGCATAGTAAGTTCCAATCGGCTGTGGGGCCGCCGGGGGCAAGGCATAATAGGTCATGCCCGTTGTAAATGTGCCCCCGCCATTATTTACGAGCTGACTCACCACGCCATGCCCTTCCGTTATTGTCCCGGCGGCCAAATTAACCATAGTAGAGTCAAGCCCATTTCCAGTGCTGATCGTCCCAGTTGACCGGTTAGCAGCAACCGCAGTAACCCCTTCCTGCTTAGTCATCGTGCCGGTCCCAAAATGGTCGTGCTCGATGGTTGCCCCGCCTTTAACCGAGGTCGTATTCTGCGTGTTGCCCGTTGCAATCTGGTTCTGTATCTGAGCCCCATATCCCACTGTCGAGTCGGTTGTGTAAGGTGCTTCAATCCCGTTAACTTTAAGCTGTAGTTCCGGCCCAATTGTTCCATTGACTCCAGGAGCCAATGCCCCGGCGCAAGCGGTAGCAATGTTATAGCCGGTACTGAAATCTATTCCGTTTCCAGAATCGCACTGCTTTTCTGTTCCGGTCGCGCCTCCAGCAGCCGTGGCATAAATGTGATAAGACTGTGCCATCCCCGGCTGCGAGACTGGCGCGTTCAAGGAGATATTGCCGCTCGGTGGAACAACAAAGATTGCTTCAGGGCCAGGGGTAGTTTCCTGCCCGAGAATATTAACGTAGGTCCACTGAACCCTGTAGCTACCAGCCGAAAGGCTACCGGCATTGTTCGTGGTTCCGGCTGGAGTTCCCGCCGTCAACAGGCCGCTGTTATATTGCTTCTGAATGTCCAGAGGATAGACTGGCTGCAAACCTGCGCCAATCGACAGCCGCACCGGAATAGGCAAAACGCTGTCAACCTTGGCGTTGAAAGCGTCCGTAATGCTGTTCGTGACGTTGGTAAAAACATTGTTAGGCCCGATAATCAGAGAAGGAACGTAGGAGTCGAGGCGCACGTTAACGCCCGCTGAGTCGCAATAGTTTCCATCAACGCGGCCGCTCAGGCCAGAGACATTCGGCAGTACCGCTATGCAATCCCGATAGGTTCCTGTCGAAGCCACCACGTCCGTTACCATGTTGCCGTGAATATTCACCCGCGTTACACCCGCCGCGAGTTCTATACCGTGGCCCCCGGCTCCGTGAACCGTATTTCCCACCACTTCAACGTCATCGCAGAAGTTAACGCCGATTCCAGACTGGGTATCGTAGAGGATGGCCCGGTTGGCATTGTTGACCGTGTTCCCTGAAATGGACCCGTGCGAGGCAACCAAGCCCGATTGCCCATTGCACGCTATCCCATAGCCCGAGGGCTGCGAAGATGCAGTTAAAGTCCCGTTCATCGTGTTCCCGACTACGACCCAGTTCATGACCGCATCGGGAGCTGCAAAGGGGATCAGGGAAACCAGCGTCGAGACATTGTTACCAACGTTCGCAGTTATGGTGAGGTTTGACCCATCGTGGATCAGGACCGCCTCGGTATTTGGATAGTTGGTGGCTACGTTCCCGTCGATCACCCCATCAACCGATGGCGGGAAACCTGTCCCACTTACCGAGTCAACTGCATATGGGATCGAGAGGATAGTTGCAGCGTTCTGGGTATCATGGAAGTTGTTATGGTGGATCCTGAAATGCCGGACGCCGATCAGCCTTATCCCGCCTGAAAGGGAATACCCCTCGTTGGAGCGTATGGCGACATCAACCGAGTTCTGAACTTTGACGCACTCAAGCTGCAAGCCAGTGCATTTTAGGTCATGGGCACTGACGCGGGTTCCTTGGATTATATCGACTCCGTTGTTCCCGCCGGCGTAATTCGTTCCCGGCACTCCAACCAGCTTAAGGTTGTCGGCTTCAAAGTCCGTTATGGCGGTAGTCGTCCCGCTCGTATTGGAAATAATGTTCCGCGGGGATCCGGTTGTTCCAACGTTCGCCTGCTGCAAAACGCTCGCGGAACCGACCCCAGAAATGCGTACACCATTTGACGAGACGGTGATACACGGCGCACCTCCGGGTTGAGAACATGCAAGAGTGATACTACCAAGCTTCAACGTCACAGGCTTGTTGGCAACGATGCTGGCTGCTGCGGTTTGCGCTCCGGTAATCAAGCTCGCGTCCACCACCCCGCCAGAGGCCGGAAGGACGTTAATGCAGTTCTGAATCGAAGCCCCGGCGTCTATTCCCGTACCAAGAGTGCATAAGACTGACTGCCCGCTCGCGCTGATATTGACCGGGTAAGCATAGACCGAGGGCCCGAACTGGATATTTAAAACATAAATTCCTGTGGCGGCAAAGAAGTTGAAGTTCCCGTTCTGGTCGGCATTGAACGGGTTCGGCTTCGCCGTACCGTTGGTATCGTAATAGATTGTCGCCTTCGGGCTACAAGGGGTTCCACTAGCCCCGTAAGTGCAGACCGTAATGTTTGAGAATGCCCCGATTTTAGCTCCGTTACTGTTAATAATACTTTGCCCAGAATAAGGAAAGAACTGCCCCAAAGCAGCGCATGGAAGCAATAAAATGGAGAGAACCCGAAGGGCATGTTTCATGAACCCGCCCCTATAGTAATCGGCAGCAAATAAATCACCTGGTTGCCATAATTGACCGAGACCCTATAAACCCCCGCTGCGGCCCAGAAGGTGTAATTCCCTTCTTCATCGGCAATGAACGGATTGGATTGCTGGGCACCGGTTGAATCGGCGTAAATCGGAGCTAGAGGAAATGGAGGGTTACCCATCGACGCCGCAGTGCCAACATGAATCAGAGCAAATCTGCCCACCTTCGCACCTTGGTTGTTGACAATCGCTTGATTGGAATACGGAAAGATCGGGTTAGTTGGTGGAACTGAGGGCGTAGGTCCATAGACAAGCAGCGCCGCACACTGGACGGTCGTCAAATCCAGCGTTGTCGTCCAGTTAAGTGTTGAATTGTTCCGGGTATCAATTCCGATAGTCGTAACATCAACCGCCGTAGGAGTCGGGTATGTGCCGCTGGGTGAAAGTTGCAAGGTAAATTGCGTTGTGGCCCATGGCGCCTGAGTGTTCTGCATATTGAATACGCCGATCGGAAGGCCAAATGGAGTTGTCGAACACCCGTTCCAAGGCGTCGGCCCTGCATCGTGATAGACGACCCCGGAATTTCCAGTGACCTGATGATCGCTCACAATCACCGCGTATATATATTGCTGCTGGGCCGGAACTACTCCGGGCGGAAGACTGAAACCCTCACATTCAATTGAAATCCACTGACCGCTGAGGCTTGATGAACTGGTACGGGAAACCGTTCCGCTTCCATCGGTATTCGCCACCACTGTGCCATGTGAGATATCCGTCAGACACGTGTTCGCAACCGTAGGATTGAGAGTGATAAACGGCAGGTCTGTTCTCGGTGGAGTAATGGTACACGCCATTTTAGAACCCTTGACCGAGAGTTATCGGCAGCAAGAAAGAAGAAGTTAGAAACTGGATCGAAACCTTGTAAACCCCCGGTGCCGCATAGAAAGTGTAGTTTCCATCTTGGTCCGCAAAGAACGGATTATTCAGTGGCGTTCCCGAAGCGTTGGAATAGATTGGTGCCAAAGGGAACGGCGGGTTCCCGGTCGAATTTGCGGTTCCTATGGAAACGATAGCTAGTCCTCCCACTTTCGCACCTTGGGAGTTGACAACTACCTGATTCGAGTACGGCAGGAAGGCCACTATTTGCCTTTCGGAATCTCAGGTTTGGGAGGCTCAGTCCACCACCGGGATTCCTCTGGCACGTCAGCTTTTGTTTTTAGGCCGGCGGCACACGTCCGCTTCCAGTCAAGGATGCAAATTCCCCCGACCGCCGAGGGGTGATAAGCAATCCCCGGCTTGATCGGTTCGCCACAGTTGGGGCACGCCTCGGGGACCGCCGTTACCACATGCCACGAGCTACCCATATGTAGGTAATCGGCAGCAATGTGGTGTTCCCTGCCGATCTCGGCAGACTTGCCGGAACGGGCAAGATCCTCAGCCCGCTGGAAGAGCTCCCGATAATACCTTTCCATCTTAGTCTTAGATCTCTTTAATTCTTCTTTGGTGGGAACATCGTTCCGGCTCCAAAAAACCCCGCGCTTGGAAAGATCATCAGTACCTCCATCTATCCATTGATTCTCAGGGTTAATCTCGGCCCACATATCATTGCTCAGATTTGACGGATTGATAAGATCAGTAGCAAAGCGCTCGCCACGTTCACCGTAATAGGTAAGTTGCCCGGTATCAGGATTCGGCCATCTATGGTTAACCGTATCCGGTATCGGGAGTGCCCTGATGTATTCCTTATCGGGAGGACAAGCCGCAATTTTTATTGCTGAATACTGCGGGGGCCGGTGGCGGATATGCTCAACAGGGGAAATATTGTAGATATAGACCCAGTAAGCTGGCGTGCGCTGCAAATTAACATCGAATCCAAACGCCTGAACAGCTTGACTCATTAAAGCTGAGTCACGGGCCATCTCCTCAACGAACGGCCTTACTTGGTTCAACACCTGTGCTTGCTGTTCTGTGGTTACTGCCATAACTCTCCTTTAGGCTGGACTGTAGTCATGCCCCGAGGCCAGCGCCGGGAAACACTTCTGAGCTGGGGCATCATCTGTTCAAGCTTTTCCATCTTCTGCTTAACGACTGTGTTGCAATTCTGCTGGCCGTGAAATGACGCCGCTTCAAGAAACGCGGGGGCACCGTCTTCAATCTGGTCAACAAGTCCTTTCATTTTTGCGAGTTCTTTCTGCTCATGCTCGGTTTCTATGGTAGTCCGGCGCTTCTGCATCGAATCGTACTTGTGATTCAGAATCACTTTCAGCCATAGACCTAACACATTGAGGTTAAGCCATTGTGAATCGAGCATTACCGGCTTGCCTTCCTCGCGGAAAATCTGAACCGGCAGATATGCTCCACGTGAAACATTGAAAGGATAATCATCCCAAGTATCGGGATGCCCAAATTCTTCGGGCGGATTCCACTCAGCTAACACCCAGCAGCCAATGTAGGGGGCCATGAAAGGGAACGGCATTAAATACTGCTCCGCGAGGCCCACTCGCCGGATAGGGTCCGAGCCCCAGTGAAGCAGGAATGCCGGTTCCCCTAGGGGATTCAGGCCCCCGTACTTGGCAAGAAAATCACGGTAGTGTTTCGGAGTTTCAATCAACTCCAACCTACAATGTTGGCTGTGAAGCGTTGCTGACATAACACCCGGCACGAGGCGCAGAGTTAGCCAAATTAAAGGCAGCCGTATAAACAAACATACTTGATGTAAGGTATGTTCCACCGCTAGTCGGTATGTCGGGTACCGGCGCGACCGTGATTCCACCCCCGAAGTCGTATAGCTCCAAAGGGAGGAGTTCACCTATGTACCAGGTATCAAAGGTAAACAGGTCTAAGCGTCCCGGAAGGGCGTTGTAGCCGACAATCAGTTCATAACTTCCCCAAGTAACCGGCCAGCCCTTCGGGGTCATGTCAGGAGCATTACCCCTAATTTCCTTGCCGTCGTTCATGCGGGCCGCAAGCACGTTCAGATAGAGGTTGCCGATTTGAAAGGCCTGGTCAGGGCCACAGTACCAGCAGACGTTGCGGAAAATAGGGTTCTCGGGCCCCATCGCTCGTCCGAGCAGGACGTTTGCACGCCAACTAGTTGAGTTGGAGATTGACGCCCCCGCAAGGTTGATGGTTGGAGTTGAAAGGCGGCTGGGGAAATTCGCCCGGGGAATGCCCGCCAGAGTTCCGGTGTTGGAGTTAATCTGCCACGCCCGCAGGCCGAGGATCGACCCGCCGGCGGATCCCGGAGCTCCGTTGACAATCAGAAAATCCCCGGTAGTGGTCCCGGCCGGAAGAGCCTGGGAGCTATAGATAGTCTGAGTCACCGGATCGGTGTAAGTAATAGTGAAAGATCCACGGTTGGTTCCGCCTACCGCCGAGAACACCTGAACAGTTTGTTGGTCGGCAAACTGGAAGGCGTTGTTCAGTCCGACGATTGAGGAGAAAGATGGACCGGCGCCGCCAGTACCGTTGTTTACCGTAGCTGTAGACGGGATCTGGTCGAGCGCCCCGCTACCGTCCTGCTGGCATAGAGCCTCAAGCTGCTGCATCGCCTGCTGGAACGTATTGGCGAGTTCCTGGGCTTGGACGTTGAATAAGCCCCTTTTCCGGCCTTCAGTGGCTATGCGAGCGAGGAACGATATTTCGCAGACGTTGAAGGTGAAAATTGGGGAAAGCGCAAAGGCTGCCCATTGGCTGCCCGACCCGCGAAAGAGCGAATCGGCATTTCCGGTTCCTTGGCTTATTCCCGCACCTGCTTGGGCGCGGAACGGCACGCGGAAGGAAGGCCGGGTAATGCCTCCGGCAGCGGTTACGTTGGAGACAGGGATTGTGGTCGCGTTCTTTTTGAAGCGACCGTATAGGGTTTCAGAATGAGGAACTAAATCTGGGATCTGCTTTGAAAAAGCTTCGAGCTCGATAGATTGAACAGAGGCTTCAAGCAGAGGAGAAAATGATGCTGGCATTCATAAACACCTCAATTTTACTCGTCCGCAGCGTAGTTTTGGAAGCTCGCTCAGCTTAGGTTGCGCAGGACGGATTAGAACCGGAACGCTTGGACGGTTTTAAAGGGCCGTAACCCTCGTTCCAGTCCGATTGGAAGAATTAGCCTATCGGGGAAGGAAAGTCAAGGATTTTAGCGGGAAATTCTTATCGTCCATGCACCGGGGACAAAAATGCTAATTAGCCACAAGACCACCACGACAATAATCACAATTCTTATAACCTGCTTCATGCTGGCGTCAATCCAAGGAATTTGACCAAGAACCCAGAGGGCAAGACCGGCGATCAAGAGAACAACAATAATCCAACCCAGTGGGATAACCATTTCACCCTCCAACCTTCCAGCGCACGAATTTTCCGTTCTTCAGCCGGGCTTCACCCTTAATATAATGCACTCTGGTCGGGTCGGCATTCCAATCTATCTCCTCCCCAGGAGGGGCTTTTTGTATCGGGACCGCTGGCATTGTCTGTTGAGCCATCGGGCGGTTAGCGGGGTTCTGGCCGTTCGACTGTCCATTAGGCTGGGTGCTAGCACCAGGAGCAGGGCGCCGTTGTTGCGCTGGAGCACCGTAGCGCCGCGCCCATACCTTCGGGGCAACCGCCTTGCGGGCTTGGTCAATCTGCGGCTTGGCAAAGGAAATCACCCTGTCCAAATCCCCTTGCTTCAAAAGCGCCGCCGTTTCCTTCATGTAAAAATCGTTCTTGCCGAGATTATCCCAAACCTCGTAAGTTATGCTTCTCTTGAGGTCCGCGATTCCATCGGCCGAGAGCCTGGATCCTTGGGTCAATTGGCGAACCACAGGGTCAAGTGACTGCGAAAGATAGGCTGAAACCTCCCTCCGAGCGTGTTGAAGCATCATATCGGCCTGCTGCTGGCGCACCGACTGCTCGCGCTTCTGGAGGTCTTGTAGCCGAGGGTCTTGCCAACGGTTCCGAAAGTCGGTTTCCTTCTGCTTGATGTCCCGATACCAAGCGGCAATCCGATCCAGTTCTCTTGATGCCCGGTCGGCATTACCGGCTTTTAATTCCTCAATGGCCGCACCGAGAGTCTGAATAACTCCATCACCTTCGAGCGATTGCAGGATCGGACCACGCAGGGTGTCAGCGTAAGTTTGCCGATCCATATTTTGCAGCCGTTCCAGGGCGGCAGGAACAAGCCGCTTGAATCCTTCCGGGTACTCATCAGCAAGGCTGTGAATCGCTCGCGGGTCGCCTTCCTGTGCCAAGGAATCAAGTTCGCGACTCGCTTGGATCTCAGCCCGCATTCGGCTTATTCCTTCCGAGCCCCCGAGAGCATCAAGAGTTGATTTCACAGTACGGATTTCATCTATTCCACCCGGAAATTCATTGGTAACTTGCCGCATCCCATAGAAGTCATTTTGAATCTTTCTAACTGCCTTCGCATGTTCAGGGTGTGCCTCACGAAATTCTCGCAAAGATTTTGCAAGTTCCTGGGGCAATACCTCCTTTGGAGCCGACGACGGCCGGGGTGCTTCCCCCTCCGGGGCCTCTTCCTCGGGAATTTCCGATTCTTGCGGCGGTTCCTCAACCGGAGCTTCGACGGGTTGTTCTACCGGCTCAGGTTCCGGCTCGGGCGTCTCCACCTGCTGAGTCGCGATCTGAGATTCCAGCTCGCTGCCGATCAAACCTAAATCTGCGCCCATGGATTAAATCTCCTGGTACTCCCTAAAATGACTCGCCCTAAAACTTTTCTTGAACAATGACCTTATCTCTTTCCTTCTCAGGCGTGAACCATTTCCCTTTTGGGCTTTACAGAGGTCCGAGGTAATTCGGGCCACATATGAAATCCAGATTATGTCATTAACAAATCTCGGACCCATAGCCCAAGCCATCCATTCTTTCCCACTGCGGCCGGCGTTTTCCAAATTCCAATCAACTCTCAATTCACTCCTTCCATTTTCTGTGGTGGCTTTCTTTCTTCCAGTCTGACTCCTTGATCCAGGCGACGAACTTTGTTCCGGTCTCTGGATCTTTAACTTCCCAAAATTGCATGTTATTTTCCTCGTCGGTTTCAAGAAGTTTTACAAGTTCAGTCTTGGATACGGGGTCTTCGCGGCTGATAACATCACCTTCGCTGAATCCCATCTTTTTAGCCTCCTGTGGGTGAGACTTTGCTTTCTTTTTTAAGCTCGGCCTGGTACTCGCGCGTCTGGACAACATCCTGCCCCCTTGCCGGAAGGCCGGCCTTGTTCAGAAATTGCGCCGCGGCATCGGGCGGAAGATCCTTGTAATTTGCGCTGATACTCGGCGGCTTTGGCATTCCGTCTTTTGGCTGAATCAGGACTTGGTGCTCCTTGAAATGAAGTTTTAAGTTCTGAAATCCCATTTGCTCCTGCTGCGTCCCGTTCCGCATCCGGCGCCCTTCGGGAGAGTTCAATTTGTCCAAGCAGGATTGCGCTTCGACCTCATGGTTGTCTGTATCCTGATCGACCGGAACCGACGAAATCAGAGGCGGGATCTGCTGGAGCTGTTGCTGCGCCATCGCAAACTGCTGGATCTCTTCAGGAGGAATCACAACCCCCATCGCCTGCTGATTCTGCATCCTCATGGCTTCGGCCTGCAATGCCTGTTCCGCCTCGATTCGCAGAGGGTTGGGCAGAGGGCCGGACGCTAGAAGAAGCTCGAATTCCCCCATCTGCTTTTCGTAGCAGTCAGCCTCTGGAATCTTGAATTCATCGTAGCCGGCCATGTCTTTAGCTAACCGAAGATTTGAAATACCCGCAAGAAACTTATTTACGAACGGATTTTGAGAACCATCGATAATGAGCTGCTGATAGCGCTGCTGCTTCTGTGTCCAACTCTCGGGAAAGTTGGCGTCTTCCTCGGGATAGGCATTAATGCTGCCCTTGAGTTCCGAAAGCTCAATCTTGATGCGGTTGGATGCCCGGTCTGTGCCAACAATGGCTTCATGCCGGCAGCGGGCCGCCAGTTGAACCGCTTGCTTGAAATAGCTAGCCGTCGCTACCTGGATATTCCACCAAGGAGTTAGCAAAACGCCGAGGGCTTGATCCCGTTGCAAGACCGCGCCCGTTGCAGTATCCGTATTGTCTTGAGCACCAAATATGGAAGGCAGGGCATGAGAAACAAGCTGCGGCAGTTCATAAGTGAACATCCTGATAAAGTCCGGCATCGAGGGCTGGTGAACGGGGAATGGCTCTTGCCAGATTACATCCTGCACGCCGCGCTGCGGTGGAATCATGTCCAGAATGAAAGGAATATAATCGCCAGGGGCGCCGGGTTGGTCCCGAAGGGCTTCAAGGTCAAAAATCTTCGAGTCAGCGTAACGCATCGGTACGCAACGGACAAAGAACTGGTCAAGAAGCTCCACCCAGTTGTTCAAGCGTTTCTGAACGGACTCAAGCTTTGAGCACAGTGCCAGACGGTTCATCCCCGTTCCAGGGAATGCATGAACAAGTGTGCAGTGGTCATCAAGTAGGCAGTTGCGGGCTTTGATGAAAATATCGCTGGCCTGGATTACCTCAACGCCATCGGGAAAATTCTTGAATAGTTCCTCGCGGATTTCTTTTTTCTGAATCTCCATAAACATTGCCGGACGCATCCAAGTACGCTGTATAGTACAGTCGCGCACCATGCTATCGCCAGTAACGTAAGAAGCTTCGAGGGCCAGAACGGCATTAATACGAGCAATACGGTCCAACTCATTTTCACCCGCAATAGATCCACCCGCTCTAATTCTGTCAGCTTTCTCGGGAGCCATCGCTTTTGCATAAGATACGTCATACTCCTTGGAAAGCTGAATCCAAAGACAATCCTCTTGGTTCTGGGCATTCATTGGCACTTTATGTTCAAGCTTTCCGTACACAGCCGCAGTTTCACGTCCCCGCGGCACCCCACGGTCCCGGCCTGAATCGGGAACCGCGCTCATGCAAGGAAACACCACGTTGGGCTTAAAGGTTCCGTCCGGCTGCGGCTCAAGCGCGGCAATGCCCCCCGGCTCGACCGGCGTCATGGGGATTTCTTCGCCCTCGAAGATTTTGAAGATTTGACTTATTACGGAGTCGTGTGTTACGATGGCTACCAGTTGACCCCTAGAGAGGGCGTCCATAACACCGGCTTCAACGCGCTTTTGAAATTCTCCCGCCGACTCCCCGCCATCAATAGGTTCGTCAGGATTCTCAAAGCCCTCTTCAACTGCAGCCTGAACGTCCTGCCTATCTTCGCCAGCGAGTTCCCCGATATCAAGGCTGGCTAAACGGTCGTCGGTCTCAAAAGGAATCTGAAGCTTGTCAGAAAGGATTTGGGCCGATTCAAGGGAACGCTCGATGGGCGAGCAAATAATAAGCTGTACGCCTTTTCCTTGAAGCCATTCGGCGGCATGGTCTATCTCGCGCTTTCCTTTTTCTTCCAGGCCAGACGTGGTGCGCCCGCGTGCTTTGCCTTCTTCGTTGAGATCGGTTTCACCGTGGCGGACCAAGTAGGCTGCAACTGGCACTTCCTGCGCTTCGGTTTCGGGGACGATGGGGATTTCTTGAGGGTGCTCCCGTCCAAATCGCTGGGCGTCAATGATATGGTCAGTGACAATAAGTGCTCGCCCGTCGGTCGCAAGGTAATAGGCCAACTGTTGGTGAAGTTGTTTAAGGTCCACCATTTGACCGAATAATCTCGCGTACCGACTGGCAGCATCCGCAAAAGTGATGTCAACATCGCTGTCAGGGTCGTCAGGCTTGAACCGCACACGGGGGATGTCTCTAGTAATAGCGGCACAGATGATTTCCTGGTAAGTAGCATAAATATTCGTCTCGTTTCCGTGCAGCGCCGAGCCGAACCGTGACTGGCGGTTGTAGTCGCTAGAAAAGGGAATATAAATCCAGCCGCCGCCGCGCCGCGGCCAGAGATGTTGATAGCCTCTCTGAATAAGCCTTGAGTACCAAGCCGACTCCACTTCCCAGCGGCGGGCCGCCACGTCAATATTTGCAATCATGTCGCAGAGCCGCTTCAGTTCCAGCTCGGCTTGCTTGGAAAGCTCGGCGTCAGGATAGGGGGAGGCCCAATAGGGGGCTATTTCGCCGGGGTCGAATTGAAGTTCGGGGCGGGGTTCTTCTTCCGGGCCGCGTTCCATCGTCGGCGTTGCAATATCGACGTTTTGTTGCGCGAGCCTCGGCATTTATGCAAGTTTTTGACGGACGGGACCGCTATAGCGCTTCTGTGTCGGGTACATTTTAGTCGAGCGCTCCACCGATTCCTGGCTCGTAGGATCATCGTTCGGAGGCGGCTTGAATTTCTTACGGTTCTTCAGCCTTGAAGCCCGCGAGGCCCAGCGGCTCGATTGGCCTTCTTTTTCGGTGGAGCGTACATCATTCTCATTCATAGTGATATAATGTCGGAGACGAGCGACGTTATAGCGCCGCTCGACCCCTAAGCAATCAGGCTGGAAAGGAGCCCGAAATGCTTGATTTGGATTATATTCCTTCCCGAGGTCGAAAGGTCTCTATTCGACAAAGATTTTGGTCCAGTATTGACAAAGATGGTCCAATACCTCTCCATGTTCCACATCTCGGGCCTTGCTGGAAATGGCATGGAACTATCGCTGCCGAGACAGGCTACGGACAAATTCATGTAACAAGAATTCACACTGGAAACAAAACGGTTTACTCCGCACATAGAATATCCTGGGTAATCCATTTTGGACTAATTCCAGAAGGAAAATGGGTTCTCCATAAATGTGATACTAGGACTTGTACTAGACCAGACCATTTATTCCTTGGAAATCATAAAGCCAATATGAAAGATTGTGCACGTAAAGGTCGCCATAAAAACCAATATTCATGACTTCGGCCACCAGTATCCACAACAGCCTGCGGCTTGAACTATCGCCGCTTCTTGACGGCCTTCATCGCGTTTGCCAAGTTTAAGCCCTTCTTCTCCGCTCGGCGCGTCTTCGATAACTTTAGGGTGTGAGCAATAGTGGGGGTCGGAAAAGTGGGTGCAGTTGTCGCAGCGGAAGGGGCCATGCTTCGATGCTGCGTAATGAGAATACTCTGTTCCGAACTCATCCTGCTCATTTGCCATTCTTCATCTCAGAAGCTCGGCCGGCCCAACCCTTCTTACCTTCATGCTTTTTCTGCATTGCGCGGCCTTTTGCGGTTTCCTCTGAACCGTGCATTGCACCCATCTTGTTCATAGTCCCGTAAACGTACTTGTCAGCCCGGTCACCGCTGTAGCCCTTTTCTTCAGCTTGGGCTTTTAGCTTCTTCTTAAGAAATTCTGGCACATTCACTCCTTGTTGGCCGGTTCCGCCCGCTGAAGCTTTCCGAGAATAGTGGTTGGTATCCAGCTCACTTAGCCTACGCGTTCAAACAGGCGGTGGCCGGCCAAGATCAATCCCGTTCGTAATCGTCAAACTCTATCGCGTCGTCGCGCTCGCGGCGGTCAGCCTTGCGTATCTCGTCATTTTCCTTGGGGCCGATGGGCTGATTGCGCGAGTTGCGGTGTGTAGCTATACCGAGCGGCGGGTTGTCGGATCCGAGCAAAGTTCCGCCAATCTGGTGCGCCAAGTATGCTTCGGGCCGGACCTCGGTATGGCGATGACCATCGGCATGAACCGAAGTAGCCCGCCAGCGCGAGGGGCCCTGGTAGACGATATGGAGCTCCTTAGCTGTGCCGTGGTTACGGACGGCCATTTCATGTGCAGGGCCACCAGGGGCTTGGTTTGTCATCTCCCGGCCACGACCGGGCAAGCTTTGCAGGTAGTAATCGTACTGCCTTCCTTGTTGAACATTCGGGAACACCCTTCCATCTCCGGCACGGTAGCGCATTACTTTTGCTCCAAAATCTCAGGTTCCACAACCGGCTCAATTTCGGGGGCCAAAACTTGCATTCCGCACTCGGTACAATTGGGGTTCGTGCATTCCAAAGTCGTCTTTTTGCCCGGAACGATGTGCGGGTGCATGGGACTCTGACACGTGCCACATAAAAGGCCAGTTGTCAAGACTATTCTCATTTTCGCCTCGCTTGCAGCATATCTTCCGGCTCAGGTTGAGTCATGCCGGCGCGTTGCCAGTCTATCTCGTTGCGATAATACTCGGGGATTGGGATTTTAGGTCGAACCATGCGCGGTTGCTCCTGCATCTGCTTCAGGCCCTCGGAAAACTTCTTGATCGTGTCTAGCAGGCTAGTCAGCTGTTCCTTAAGCTTTTGGTTTTCCTGAATCAGCCTGGATTTGTCGGCCAGCAACTCGGTAATAAGTGCTTTATCGCTTGACCTTGATAACATGGGAGTCTCCGGGAAGGTTTACATGGCAAAGAAACACATGAGTCTCAAGCCGCTTCGCAACCTCGGGGGGGACAATTTTTCCGTCAAATACCGGGCACCCTGCCCCTCGACAGCCCGGTTCCATACATTCATAAAACATCCCGTAATCAGTGAAGACAAGCCGAAAACAGAAGCATTCTAGTTTCCCATTTTCCTGTAGACGGATATAAGCCGGAGGAAGACAAGCTTCAATCTGAAGTGTTTCTATATTCAGTTTATATTTCCCTAAAATCTGATTTAGTTCGTGCTCGCGCTGCTCAATTATTCTATCTGCTTCTATTATAGTCATACAACGTAGGGACTCCTCGGCTTCAATTTCTGCCACGCCATGACTACGTTCGGGCTGACCGTCGAAGACTTGGGCTTCTTGGTGTTGTTCCTCAGGAACCACCAGCGGCGCACAGGATCTGAAATCTCGTTTGCCTTCTCCATAAGTTGAACTTCTTTCGGCTTCGAGGCCCCCGGCAGGCGGTAGGTCAGCGAGTACCACGCAGCGTCTACCGAATCATCGCCATCAAACTTTATGGTTTGTTCTTCCTTGCCTTCTTCCTGACTATGGCAAATCATCGGAATGGTCTCGATGAGCTTTGAACAACAGGGATCAATAACAACTTCGTCCCTCTGAAACATTGTATACAGCAACATCGCTCGGCCCTCAACATCCTTTGAGCCGGCCTCGGGATAGGGCAGGCCGCTGCCCACGAAAACATCTGCCATCTGCTGCGCTATCGTGTCGCGCTCATCGCGTTTAGCAAAGGCGTCATGGGAAAGAAAAATCTTACGGATGTGCTTGCGCTCGTCAGCCGGGGTTCTATCTATGATCTCCTGCGCGAGCGCCCGCGGGGACCGGCCCGGTTGGCAGAATTCCTTGTAGAAAATCGTTCGGCCTCCCGTTTGGGCTTGCCACAGTACCGCCGAGGGATGCGCAAAGCCCCAGTCTATGCCGATAGTCCGAACATCCCAAGGCTGGGGTCGGCAGGGGCGTATATGGCGCTCATAGCTGAAGCAGTCGTAATACTGGCCGGCGAACTTTTCCATAGAACCCAGCAGCCAGCCAATACGCAGGGTTTGAGGCAGGGAATTGAGATCGCGGCCGTACTGGGATTTCTTGATGAAATAATCAAATCGCTTGTCGGAGTTCCAGGAGTAATAATCCCTGGAGGTGAGACCTTCCTCTAAGAGCGCCCCTTTTGCCCATTCCCAGTTGTCCCAACCGAAGGCTTGGATAAATTCGTAGTCCTCGGCCTGCTCGTTCTCGTTGTACTGGTGCTTGTAGAAAATCCGGTTAAGAAAGTTCGCCCCGATGCCACCCGGGTTGAAGGTCAGCAGCAGCTTGCAAAAGGCTGGACTCTTACCGGGCCAGCGGACGCAGCTTTTAAAAGTGTTCAATTCGCGCTCAGTGAATTGCTCGGCCTGGTCAATGCCGGCGTCCATGTATTGAGTTCCGATCATCTTTGCAACGTCCTCGGAAGTCTCAGCGGAACGGAAAAAGAGGCTGGAATTGTTCGGAAAGCGGATTTCCTTGTCCGAGGCCCGCCAATATTGGCGCAGTTCGGGCCAGTGCAGGAAGATTTGGTCGATGTGGTTTTCTTTAAGGCTAGGGTAGGTGCGACGGATGATGACACCGGGGGTTCCGGGGTTCTCGAGGCGCCTTATAATCTGGATTGCTTGAAGGGTGAAGGATTTTGCCCCGCCGCGCGACCCGCCCATGCCCAGCCAAGTCGGTTTGCCAGACTTGACGAGCTGCAGATACAGCATTTGCTTCGGCTGGAGCTGGATATCAAGATCCATCGACTACCGCACCGAGCGCAATTACCCGCACGTTGATTTCAACAGGCCCGCCATCCCCGCCAGTAATCGGCGCTGGAACTTTGCCTTCAACCCGGTCCCATATATATTGGATAGCGATATTATCACCCTCGGCGGCTTTCTGAATCAGTTTATCTACAATTTGTTTAGCCCGGTCGATCCCGTTTGGCAGGACACGCTGAAGTTCTTCGATGAGATAGCGCGTGAGAATTCGTTCTGGGCGCCGCTCGGCATAGGTCAAAGCCGACCGTTCGGGCTTGGTAAGTTCCTGGCCCGCGGTATCGGCCTTCGCGAGCGCAGCTAGGGCACGGATCTTCGGCGGGCGACCGCGCCGGCGAGGAAGACCACCCGGGGGCATTGGATCAAACCGGTTCATGCCTCCTCCGATTCTTATACCATGCGAAGTAAATCACAATCGCAAGAACCAGCGCAATCAGCAATATCAACTCAATATTGGCCCTAGAAAAGAAGGAAACAGCAACACCAGCCGTGAACTCGTTGGAATAAGGACTTTCTCTGAGTTGTGCATCGACCGCAGTAGTAACGTAATAATACGTCTGGCCGGAACTCACCGTTGAGTCCGTATAGGTGAGAGGCGTAACCAAGCCGGCGTTGAGTTTACTGTAAGGACCGCCGTGAGCAATGCCGCGATACACGTTGTAGCCGTTCACCGGCGACGTTGAGGCATTCCACGTCAAGTTGACCGAGTGCTGGGTCGCAGGGGCCTTAATCCCGGTCCCGGTCAGCACAAAAGTATGCGTCGGGATATTTGAGTAAACGTTACAATTAGCCGAGTACGGTTTTACGACCGTAGGCATAAACTTAATCTGCAAGGACATCGCACTTCCGGTCGGCAGGGTCAGCGGCAGCGTAGGCGAATAAGTTGAGAACGCCCCATCGGTATAGGTAACCTTGGAGACCGTGACGCTCGCCGTTCCATTATTGATAAGCGTGATTGTCTCAATCCGGTTGGCGCCGACGGCAACAGAGCCGTAGCCTTCCCCATAGGTCAGTTTACCCACCAGTGTCGCCTGCGGCGATGGCATGAGCGCTTCTTGCGGCTCCTTAACCGCCACCAGCCCCGTTGCCATTAGAACCGCTAGAATTGCCTGCATTTCTCACCTCCGCAGCATGTTTAAACAAATCTGAGCAAGGCCCGGGGGTCGGTGGTATAATCTCTACTGTCTTTCTTTCTTCATCAATATTAATATTCGTGATTGTAACGTGCCATCCAGGCCTTATAGCCACAGCATCTCCTATAATAGTCCAATTTTTGTCTAGACTTGGCTCAATGTCCAAGAACGCAATATGGCCGTTCTCTACTTTTCCACGAACATGGCGCGATGTAACTCGGTAGGAAACAAAGCCGACCAATGTGGTCCATGCTACCAGCAGCGCAATCCCAATGCCGACTTTCATCTTTTTACCTCCGCAAACATCCTCATCTGTCCAGCCTCTTCACCTTTTGAATCGCCTTAAAAATAGCTGTAACGTGGTTGCCATTTGCCGTACAGTACCCGCCGTACCGGCTTGGCACATTGATGTCCCAATGCTTGATCTCTTCCCATATAGCTTTCCAAGCCGGGTCTTCAAGCATTTCCGGTGTTGGATCAGAATAATTTCCTGAATCAGGCCACGGCTCCTCGTTCATAAGACCATCCTCATCTGTCCAGCTTCTTCGTAGCCTTCCCGCTCGCGGTCGGCGTCGGTCTTCTCCGCGTCCCGGGCCCGAGCAAGCGCCAGTCTGGCATAATCGGGGCTTAAGTCAAGCGATACGCAGCGCAGGCCGAGGCGTCGGGCGACGATCTCCAGTGTGCCGCTGCCGGCGAATGGATCGAGAACTAGCGCTGGCATTGTTTGAGCGCTTCTCTGTCGAGATTCATTCTCTTCCATGCCCCATAAGGGCCGAGGAAAACCTGACCTCCCGGACTCCTCCAAACCGCCGGACGGTGAGTTGGCAGCGGGCATGTCGGGCACTCGATCCATCCGGCCTCCTTGAGTTCTTGGATCATTTGCTCTAGCGTTGGTTCGTTCATATTTCTCCTCGCACCTGCCTGCACGCTGCCGTCAGGCAGCGGGGTCCGGCGCGCGTCGGCGTGGCTCAGCATGTCCCAAGTAAACTGCGGTTTAATGTGAAAGTCAAGACCTTTTTTTTAAACTTAAACTTTTTTTGTAGGGGAGAGCGAGACTGCGCCGCGGCAGGGGGTAGGCGGGGACTTAGCAGGCGAGGTCGATTTCGGATCGGCAAGGTGGGAGGGGCTGTCGATCTCCTCTCGTTGTTGTGCTTCGTGTTGATCGATGCCATTGTGGTCTGTGGATAGCTGAAGATTGGCCGTTTGCTGCAGCGCGAGCGCTATCTGCTTTGTTGTCGGCAGTCGGCGCATAAGTTGTAACAATTCTACGTCTGATAACGAATATTATGGAAACTAGCGTCTCTATAAGGCGCTGATTTTAAGCAGTTTAAAAATCCCGTTTCCGGACGGCATACATCTGTAGCCGAAAGTATACACTACTAGCCCTTCTCACCCAACAAGCGCTTGCGCTCCTCGCGTTGTCTGAACTTCTCCATCCTGGCCTCGCGCATCCTAGAAGCATTGTGTGCGCGTGCTTGCCGCTGCCTTTCGCTTATACCCTCTAACCTTGGGCAAGTTAGTTTAGGTCCTTCATGAAAAGATCTAGGCTGATGGCATTTGGAACAAAGCATTAACTCAGGTCTTGCGGCCGACCTAACTCTTCTTAACAATTGCACCCCGCGGGCAATTTCGAGGTTTCTCGTTACAGCCCATTTATGGTGTTCTCCCATCGGAAGCGTTTTTCGAGTGACCATAGATTCTTAGTAGATAGCACGTCAAGCGCCAATTTTCCACATTTATTTTACGTTCAGATACCAAAAAGTTAAAAATAGTACTTGACAAGAGTTCTAGCCCCGTTTAAACTGTGGTTTAGTAAGATGAGTTGGAGTTAAATACTTGATCCTGGAGGATTTGAAATGAAATTTAAGGACAAAATTGAGAGACAGCGCAATCACTTGACAGCGCTAACAACCGTCAAAACTGACACTCCGTTTTGGATCGGGTTGTCTACAGGCGAACTTCGAACAAAGCTCATATTCGATGCCTGGCAACTCACGAGGGACGCGCAATGCTAATGCTTTGCCGAGCTGCCTTACAGGAAATGTTTTAGGGAACAAGCCCCTAGAAGACTTGAAGATCCTGGAGGATTTATGAAAACTTTAGAGTT
>Ga0126383_10000230_pt1 | contig 29159 bp, 16 predicted proteins | sample PanSoiMetPlot_35_FD_96882 | JGI IMG/M metagenome (GOLD analysis project Ga0126383, IMG submission 96882) | Tropical forest soil microbial communities from Panama - MetaG Plot_35 | ecosystem: Environmental > Terrestrial > Soil > Tropical forest > Bulk soil | place: Panama | collected 2016-02-17 | reverse complement strand
GACTGATTCAGTCACTTGTGATGCGGCGTTGTAGTTACTGTCACCAGCTTGATCGTACTTCACGGTGCAGGTCCCGCCGCCGCTCGTCATCGTAAACACCGGGCCAACGTTCGTGCACGAACCGGCGCTGCTGTATGTCACGCCAAGGGCCGACATCGCCGTGGCGGCTACGGTGAAGTTTGTGTTGTAAGTGGCTGTCCCAGGCGCATGTGTGTTTACGCTAATCGTTTGAGTCGCCTTCTGAGCGGTGACTGACTCAGTCACTTGCGACGCCGCGTTGTAGTTACCATCACCTGACTGATCGTACTTCACTGTGCAGGTGCCGCCGCCGCTCGTCATCGTGAACACTGGACCAACGTTCGTGCACGAACCGGCGCTGCTGTAGCTAACACCCAAGCCCGAGGTCGCCGTGCCCGCCACTGTAAAGTTTGAATTGTAAGTTGCTGTCCCGGGCGCATGCGTGTTTACACCAATCGTCTGAGTCGCCTTCTGAGCCGTGACTGACTCAGTCACTTGCGACGCGGCGCTATAGTTACCATCGCCTGGCTGGTCATACTTCACCGTGCACGTCCCGGTGCCGCTGGTCATCGTGAAAGTTGCGCCCACGTTCGTGCAGATTCCCGAGCCGGTATACGAGACTGCCGCGCCTGAACTGGAAGTTGCGGCTACGGTGAAGTTCGAGTTGTATGTCGCACTCGCTGGCGCGTGGGTGCCGACCGTGATTGACTGATTCGCCTTCTGCGCATTCACCGACTCAACCACCTGAGCTGAATTGAAATTGTTGTTACCTGCCTGGTCATACTTCACCGTGCAAGTTCCGGCGCCGCTGGTGATGGCGAACGTCGCGCCAGAGTTGGTGCAGACGCCGGCGCTGCTGTAGGTGACCGGCAGACCGGAGTCGGAAGTGGCGGCTACGGTGACATTGCCGTTGTAGACCGCATTTGCCGGTGCGTGCGTAACGACTGTTATCGTCTGGTTTGCTTTCTGTGCGTTGACAGACTCAGTCACTTGAATGGCCGCGTTGTAATTACCATTGCCGGGCTGGTCGTATTTCACCGTGCACGTGCCGGTGCCGCCGGTCATCGTGAAAGTGGCGCCCACATTGGTGCAGTTTCCGGCGCTGCTGTAAGTGACAGGCATACCGGAGGTGGAGGTGGCGGCCACCGTGAAAATGCCGTTAAAAACCGCATTCGCCGGCGCATGTGTATTGACCGTGATTGTTTGATCGCCCTTATTGATCATCAAATCGAAATTCGAGTCAGTAATCGCACCACAGTTGTCGGTAGCCCGAATCGTGATTGTGTGAATGCCGGCGGGTTGCGCGTTGGTAATCGAGACTACTCCACCGGCATCGACCGTCGGCACCGTCGTCAAAGACGGCACCACGCTCTGCACAACGTAGCCAGTAATTGAGCCGTTATCGCCCGCGGCGGCCGGCGTAACCGTGGTTGAGCCATTAAAGAAGAGGGCAGACGGATTTGTATAGTTCAGCGTGGGCGCCGTATTGCCGCTCACTTTAATATCCAGCGTCGCCGTGGCCGTCGAGTTCCCATCACTGACCTGCAAAGTAAAGCTCGCATCTGTTGCCGTGCAATCGGCGCCGATGTCGGCGGTTATATTGCCGGCACTGTTGACGATGTTCGAGATCGTCACCCCGTTTGAGGGATTGGCCGACGTCACGGTCACGGCGACGCTGCCGTCACCGCCATCATCAGCGACCGTCGCAATTTGCGAATTACTGGCTGGACCGCCCTCTGGCCGTGACAATCCCGCGGCCGCAGCGATCATCGGCGCCGGGTTACATGCGCCGAGGCGTATTGAGACATTGGTTGGGTCCTCAAAAGAAGAAGTTTTGACGACCACAAAATCCTGCTTGCCATCGTTGTTGAAATCTCCAATCGCTACTGCACGAGCACGCGCGCTCACGCCGCCACCGGTACTGCCGCTAAAGCCACCTGATCCGTCTCCCAGGCGGATCGACACGCCAAAAGGGTCGAGAGTCACCAAATCCTGGGCGCCATCGTTGTTAAAATCTCCGATCGCTATTCCTCCTTCAAGACTGTCGTTTGGGTTGTATTGGAGATTCGTGCCGCCGCTAAAGCCACCTGATCCGTCTCCCAGGCGAATCAAAACTTGGGGAAAGTAATTAGAGACAACCGCAAGATCCTGGCGGCCATCATTGTTGAAGTCTCCAATCGCTATCGTATCAGCTTCGAAGACGCCTAAGCCGACAGTAGGGCCGCCGCTAAAGCCTCCTAATCCATCTCCCAGGAGGACTTGGACAGTGTGAGAGCCAATCGCAAGATCCTGGTTGCCATCATTGTTGAAATCTCCGATCGCTAATGAATAAGGATGCCCGCCACCGACTTCAGTGCTCCCGCTAAAGCCACCTGACCCATCTCCGAAGCGGATTGAGACTCCGCCATTATCGGCAACGGCCAAATCCTGCTTGCCGTCGTTGTTGAAATCTCCGATCGCTAATGAAACAGGATAAAGGCCGACACTAACGTCAGAGGCGGTGCTGAACCCACCTAATCCATCTCCCAGACGAATCGAGACATCGCTTGAAAGACCGTTTACGGTGGCAAAATCCTGATTGCCATCGTTGTTGAAGTCTCCGATCGCTATTGAGTAAGGAGTCAAAGCACTGACTTCAGTGTTCCCGCTAAAGCCACCTAGTCCATCTCCCAGGCGGATTGAAACCGAGTTTGAGTGAACATTGGCGACCGCAAAATCCTGCTTGCCATCGTTATTAAAATCTCCAACCGCTACTGCCCAGGGAGTAATACCCACCGGCGAATCAGCTGCGTTAGTGAAGAATGGCGCACCGTTACAGGCGGTGCCCGCCGGCACCGTCAGCGTAAAGGTTTTGGTTATGCTGGCCGAACCGAACGCCGTGAGCGTCATCGTATAAGTGCCGGCCGGACTGGCGTTCGTCACGCGCACAACTCCCGTAGCCGAGTCGGCTGATAAAATGCCTTTGAAGTTCGTCGACGTCGAGACGTTGATGCCGGTGGTATTCGCCGGCACGGCGTCCGGTGTAATCGTGGTGCTCGCTCCCAGCCCCAGGCTCGTATCAGCGTAGTTGCCGAGCTTCGGCAGCGGAATTACCGTAACGTTGAGCGTATCAGTGACGGTCGACGCGCCATCGCTGGCCTGTAAAGTGAAGCTCGCACTGGTAGCTCCGTTGGCCGCCGCGATGTCTGCCGTGATTGTGCCGCCAGTGTTGACGATATTCGAGATCGTGACGCCGTTCGCGGGATTCGCGGAGGTTACAGTAACGGAGACGGCGCCGTTCCCGCCGTCGTCAGTGACCGTCGCGATTTGTGAATTAGTGGCGGGCGCGCCCTCCAGCCGTGACAACCCTGCGGCCGCAGCGATCGTCGGCGGAGGATCACACCTGCCGAGGCGGATTGAGTCTGCGATTCCGCTAGAATTCGCAACCACAAGATCCTGCTTGCCATCGTGATTGAAGTCTCCGATCGCCAGGGAATCGGGACCGGAACCCGCGCCGAAATTAGCGGTACCGCTGAATCCCCCTAGTCCATCTCCCAGCCGGATCGAGACATCGCTGGAAACACCGTTCGCGGTGGCAAAATCCTGATTGCCATCGTTGTTGAAATCTCCAATCGCGACCCCAGCAGGAGCCGTGCCCATGTCAATATTAGTGGTGCCGGTAAATCCACCTGATCCATCTCCCAGGCGGATCGAGACCGTGTGGGAAATTGGGTTCGCCGTGGCAAAGTCCTGGTTCCCGTCGTTATTGAAATCGCCGATTGCAATTGAAAAAGCATAGGAGGGCAGGCTGACCTCGGGAGTGGAAGGACTGATAAAGCCTCCCGCTCCATTTCCCAGGCGGATCGAGACCGTGTTTGAGCCACGGTTGGCAACCGCAAAGTCCTGCTTGCCGTCGTGGTTGAAATCTCCGATCGCTATAGCCCCGGGTTCCGAGTCCACGCCGACATCCGGGGCCGTGCTAAAGTGACCTAATCCATCTCCTAAGCGGATCGAGACGGAGGATGAACTAAAGTTGGCAACGGCAAAATCCTGCTTGCCATCGTTGTTGAAATCTCCAATCGCTATAGCCCCGGGATTGCTGCCCACGGAGAGAGAAGAAGGTAAGGGACTGGTGAAGCCGCCTGAACCATTCCCCAGACGGATCGAAACAGCATTTGTGTAAACATTGGCAGCCGCAAAATCCTGCTTGCCGTCGTTGTTGAAATCTCCAATCGCTACCGATTCAGTACCCGTGCCCAGGTCAATATTGGTGGTGCCGCTAAATCCGCCTAATCCGTTTCCCAGACGGATCGCGACAAGGTTTGAGCCTGGACTGGCAGTCGCAATATCCTGATTGCCATCGTTGTTGAAATCTCCAATCGCTACTGAATAAGTATTCCCGGCCACAGTCGCATCGGCGGCGTTGGTGAAGACTGAAGCACCATTACAGGCCGTGCCCGTCTGCACCGTCAGCGTAAAGGTTCTGGTTGCGGTCGCCGAGCCGTTGAAGGCTTTGACCGTCACGTTATAAGTGCCGGCTGGATGCGCGTTCGTCACGCGCACAGAGCCACCCCCAGGGTCGGCCGAAAAAGTACCCTGGAAGTTCGTCGAGGTCGAGACGTTGATGCCGACGGTATTCGCCGGCGCGGCGTCCGGCGAAATGGTGGCGTTCGCTCCCAGGCTCATGCTCGTCGCAGCGTAGTTGCCGAGGTTCGGCGTTAGCGCAGGAACGTTGAGCGAATTGGCGGCGGTCGTAACAAGGTGTCCACCGGCCGCGTGCGCATGGTTGAGGTAAATCAAGACGGACGCGACGGGCAACAACAGGGCCAGGGCCAATGAGAGACGGACTGAGAATGCGAAGTGGTGAAGTGTGTGTCGGGGTTTCATAATAAGTTTCCTGTTGGCGGTCGGAAGCTGTCGATTCGTTGCTACTAACTCGGCGCCGGCGAGTTCCCGGCGTCCGTCATCAGCATGCTGCGCAACGCGATCAGGTTTTCTTTCAGGACGTAGCCGCAGGCTCCCGCTGCCGCCGCCCGTTCGCGCAGGAAATCATCGTCATGATTGGTGACAATCAGGATGTTGGCTTGCGGATACGCCGCCTTGATTTGTTCCGTCGCGACGAGGCCGTTGGTCCGCTTCATCTCGATGTCCATCAGCACCCAGTCAGGCAGAAAAGCCGCGTAGGCAGCTAAGGCGCTGTCGCCGTCGTCGGTCTCGTTGATTTCCGCGGCCAGGTCGGCAAGGAATCGACGGATCAGCCGCCGCACTTCAGCCTTGTCATCAACGATTAATATTTTGAGAACCAATCTCGAAGACCCTGGATAGCAATTGATCTAAATGCGGTGCGATTATTCGGGAGGGAGGCGAAGCTGGGTATCCGCAGCGCCACGCATTTTTGACTGCGTAGGACTACGTAATCTGAGAAGGCGAGAACGGAGATGGGCAGTAAGGGAGATGGGGAGAAAGGGAGTAGGGGAGTAGGGGAGTAAGGGAGTAAGGGAGAAAAGTGGAAGCGAGTGAACTCCTTTCTCCCTACTCCCCTTCTCCCTTTCTCCCCTACTCCCCTACTTCCCTACTGCCGCTCTCCCTTCTCAATGCTGCAGCTGTTCTTTATTGGCGAGGGCGAATTTCATCAAGGAGTTGCTGCCGTGGATCTCGAGCTTGTCGCAGACGTTCTGGCGGTGGCGTTCGACGGTGCGCACGCTGATCGATAACTGGTCGGCGATTTCGCGGCTGGTTTTGTCTTCGGCGATCATCTTGAGCACGCGGCGTTCGGTGACCGTAAGATCGTCGATTGCCGGTCTGGCGGCGGCGAAAGCGGCGTTGCGGCGGCTGCGGTTGACGAGAAACGTGGCCAGCGGCGGGCTGATGAAATTCTCGCCGGCGGCCACGGCTTTGATCCCAGCCGCGATGTCCTCAATCGCGCTTTCCTTGAGCAGGTAACCTTTGACACCCAGTTCCAAAGCCGTATTGAACATCGCCTCGTCCTTATGCATTGTGAGAAAGATAAATTCGGTCGTGAGATTGGTTTTCCGCAACTCGCGCACGACCTCAAAGCCGGTCATCTCCGGCATATTGACGTCAAGCACCGCCACATCAGGCTTTGAGCTGTGAATTAATTCAAGAGCCTTTCTGCCGTTGTCGGCTTCGGCGATGATATTTATTTGTTGGTCCGATTGAATAATCAGCCGCAAGCCGCGGCGAAAGACGGGGTGATCGTCGGCGATCAGAACGGTGATCTGAGTAAGGGAGTCAGGGAGTGGGGGATTGGGGGAGATTCTGTTCATCGTCGGGTTCCTTTCTGGCCTGAAGGCAAGGCCCACGAGCTTGAGGCGTTAATCATAGCGACCAACATGGAGATTACTTCGTCATACGTCTTGAACAGGCGTCTCCCGGTTTCAGCGTTCAAGTATTTACAGCGGACCGCAAATTCCAGCCACGTCTGTGTTTCTGCAGCCTCAGCTTCGGCGTCATTGACTTTACTCGCGAAAGCGGCTTCGTAACGACGCTTTCGCCACGCCTCGGCAAGATTGGCGCAAATCGAACGCGATGAGCGCCGAATCTGATCAGTCAATGAATACAGTTCTTCTTTCGGAATCTTCTTGGTCAATTCAAAGACTTCCATCGCAGCCTCGAACGCCTTCTTGTAAACCTCCAAATCTTGATGTCTAACGATCATCTTTCTCATGGCGCCTCCCTTTCACCCTCACTCCCTCACCCCCTTACTCCCCTTCTCCCTATCTCCTGCTCTCTCGATAATCACGCTGACCGTCGTCCCCTTCCCAGGCGCGGACCGAATTGAAAAGTTCCCGCCCAGCATGCGCACTCGCTCACTCAGTCCTTTCAAACCAAAACCGCCCGCACCAGCAGGCTGGAGCGCGGGTTCGACCACAAATCCTCGACCATTATCGGAGATTTCCGCCTCAATCCCGCCGGCTCTCCGTTTTATCCGGACGACGGCGCGTGCGGCTTGCGCGTGTTTGACGATGTTGCTGACAGACTCCTGAATCATGCGATAGAAAGTCACTTCATCCTCAGGAGAAAAAATATTTTCGAGGTCGTCGCACTCAACCTGGAAATCAATGCCCGAAGAGGCGGCTACCTGCTCGACCATCGATCTTATGGTGCGGCTCAAACCGATGGTCTCGATCTGATAGGGGCGCAGATCATAAATGATTTCGCGGACTTCGTTCAGTGCCTGCACCGCGGTCGTCGAAATTTCGTCGAGTTGTTCGCGGACGGGCGCCGTCTGGCCGGCAAAATTCAAAGCGAGCGAAGCCCAATTCTTGATAATGATCAGATGTTGCCCGAGGTTATCGTGCAAGCCTGCGGCAATGCGCTTTCGTTCCGCCTCCTGCGATTCGATGAGCTGCCGGGAAAACGCTTCCTGCGCCTGTTGCGTGCGCTTCAGAATTCTGATTCGCTGGTGGTAGATAAAATAAATGATGGCCGCCGTCATCGCTGTCGCCAGCAGGAGAAACCACCACGTCTGCCAGAATTGCGGGAGCACGGTAATTTCCAATGCCGCACCCTGTTCGTTCCAAATGCCATCCCGGTTCGCGGCCAGCACGCGAAAACGATAATTGCCGGGCGGCAGATGTGTGTAATACGCAACGCGGCGGGTGTCCGCGTCAATCCACTTTTCGTCCGAGCCCTCGAGCCGGTACTTGAACTTGACCAGCTCAGGGTTGATAAAACTCAAACCGGAATAGTGAATCTCCAGATAGGTCTGCCCCGGCCCGAGCTGGAGCCTGTCTTTCACATTCACGGGTTTGGTGTCGACACTGGCAGATTCAATGACCACCGGCGGCGGTTGCGAATTAAGCGGCACCGCGGCCGGATTGATCACGGCCACACCACCCTGCGTCGGAAACCACAAACGTCCGTCACTGGCTTTGATTCCCGCGGGCTGCGCGCCCCCATTACATTCGGCGTTGAGCATCCCGTCCCTTTTGTTATAGGGGATTGAGGTGATTTTCGAGATGCGCCCATCGGCGTAGTCGTTCAGTTCCGATTTCTTGACGCGATAAACCCCGAGATTGCAGCTAATCCAAAAACTCCCCTGATTGTCTTCGAGAATCTGAAACGCGCCATTGTCGAACAAACCTTCGTTCGCCGTGTAGTGAGTGAATTTACCGTCCTTGAAACGATACAAGCCGCGGTCATACATTCCGATCCAGCAAACACCGTCCGCGTCTTCAACGAAGGCCCGGACCATGCCGCCGCCAAAACCGTCTTTGTCCTTGACGGGCGTGAATTTGCCCTGCTGGTAAATGAGCAGGCCCGTGGACGTGCCAAGCCAAAACCGTCCCTGCCGATCCTCGTTGACGGTGTAAGTCGGCCCGGCCAAAAGTGCATCAGTGTATTTCGTAAATGATTCGTCTTTGAATTTGATCAGAGCGGCTTCGGATGCGAACCAAACGTTACCTTCGTGATCCTCGTAAATGTCTCGCACTTGAAAGCCATGGGGCTCCTCGCGTGGATAGTTCGTGACCTGATCGTTTCTAATCCGGTAGAGGCCGTCCGACAAGGTACCGATCCAGAAATTGCCTTCGTGGTCTTCGTGCAACGCCGTGATTCTGGCTTCCGACAAACCGAAACGTTTGCCGGCATCCTCAAACTTTCCGTTCTCGTATACAGTCAAACCGAGCCAGGAACCGATCCAGATTCTGCCGGAGCGGTCCTGATAGATCGGGTAAACGTTCTCTCCCACGAGACCATCACGCGTCGCAAAGCTCGACACCACGCGTTCGGTCACGCGGGTTAATCCGTCTGCCGAGCCGGCCCAAACCGTTCCTTCACGGTCCTGGAAAAAGGCAGTCACCGCACCGGGAGCCAGTCCGTCCGCCGGCTGATAGCTGGTGAACTTGCCGTCGCTTAAGACCGTCAGGCCGGCGATGGAACCGAACCAGATTCGTTTTTGCCGATCTTCAAACGCGACGGCAAATCTCGCATCGGGCAAGCCGTCCCTGGTTGTGTAGGTCGTCACCCGGTTGTCTGCAAGTTCATAAAGGGTCGTCGTGCCATCAACCGCTATCCATAATCGTTTCGCGGAATCTTCGAAAACTCTTTTTATGGGCAGCTGAAAAGGAACATCAACCGTTAGTCCGCCGTTCTCAAATTTCCGCAAGCGCCCGTCTTCCGCATACCAAACGGCATCAGCAGTTCGGTACAGAATGTTTCTCGTGGGTTCACCGTCCGGTGGCGCGTAGGGCACAAACCTCTCGCCCGTCCAGCGAAAATCAGAGTTGGTGGGCCCGGTATTGATATTCGCCAACAGATTCCCAGTTGAGTCTTCGCGAAACTTAATGATTCCGGCTGCCACACCGTGTTCAGTCGAATAGGTCGTGAACTCCCCGTCTTTGTACCTGGTGACGCCCTGCAGCTCGTTGGCCACCCAAAGCGCGCCTTCGCGGTCTTCATATAATCGGAGAAACCGGCTGGTGGTGAGCGCTTTCGTATTACCGGTGTTGAAGACTTGAAACCGCAAGCCGTCGTAACGCACCAGCCCGCCGAAGGTGGAAAACCAGAGAAATCCGTCGCGGGTTTGCAAAATTGAATTTACGGAAGCTTGAGGCAGGCCGTTGTCCGTCGTCCACGTATCAAACCGAAATTGAGATGCCGCTTTGTTGGCGAATAACAACAGCAGCAGAAGGGACAGAGTGGCGACTTTCATCGGGGAAAAGTGGCCGAGCTAATCTACTAGATTGGAAGTACAACCACAATAAAGAACCTGGTGCGAATTGATTCTTGGCAATATTCGGGATGAATTCGCAGCCGGCGGTTTATCTAGCAAATTTGGAGCGGGCGACGAGGCTCGAACTCGCAACTTTCAGCTTGGGAAGCTGAATTTTCGATCCTTTATTTTCAGCACTTACAAAATCACCCTGAAAAAATGTACGTGCATGTTTTGCGTGTCGCTGCGGGACGTTTGCGGGACGGTGCGTCAAGTTGCCTAGCCTCAATACGGACTTAAAATCCCTTGACTGTAAGATCGTGGCGGGCGCTATCGCGATCTGCTGGCGTCTGAATCAGCAATTCGCTCAAGGTGCGGGTGAGGTCGATTTGGTTATAGCTGGTTTACCCGTAAGATTGAACCCGACGATTCTTAAGGAAGCAAGGAGCTTAATGTCATCAATTCTCAGGAATGTTTCCAGCCCTGGCCGGCAACAGTTAGATTACTCGGTCTGCATACAGTTTCTGCTCATTCACCTGGCTTGCTTGCTGGTTCTGTGGACCGGAGTAAGTGCGTTCGCTGTCTTCATCTGTTTAGCCCTGTACGTGGTGCGAATGTTCGCCATCACAGCCGGATTTCATCGCCTCTTGTCGCATCGCAGCTATCGGACTAGTAGGCTCTTCCAATTCATCCTCGCTGTTATTGGAACAACGGCCTATCAGAAAGGGCCGCTGTGGTGGGCATCTCATCACCGCCGCCATCATCTTTATGCGGACACGGAGAAGGATCTTCACTCGCCACTCAGCCGCACGTTGTGGCGATCCCACGTTGGGTGGTTTCTCTCAAGTGAAAGTCTTGCCACTGATGCCAAGCTCGTCCCTAATCTGATCAGATATCCGGAACTACGCTTTCTGGATCGCTACTACCAACTGCCGCCCGTGCTATTGGCGGTGTCTACCGTTCTGCTCGGCGCCGGACTCAAGCGATACGTCCCAGGTTTAGGCACTTCAGGTCCACAGTTGCTTGTGTGCGGATTCTTTATCAGCACGGTGCTGCTCTACCATGGCACCTTCACGGTAAATTCCCTGGCACATATTTTCGGCAAACGCAGTTATGCCACCGATGATAATAGTCGAAACAATCTCTTTGTCGCGCTGATCACTCTCGGCGAAGGGTGGCACAACAATCATCACTACTATCCTTCATCGGAACGTCAGGGCTTCTACTGGTGGGAGGTCGATGTTGCCCATTATGTCCTGCGCGTCGGGTCGTGGTTAGGCGTAGTTTGGGGATTACGCAAGCCACCGCAGCACATCCTCTCTTTGTCCGCAAGCTTAACCCCGGAGAGTGATTCGTCGGTAAAGTTGCTTTGCGATATGACGACCTTTGCAGAAGCGGCAGTAGGCGACAAGAGTTGACCCGATGCCGACCTTGATGAGGCGTACACTCGTCATGGGTGATTACGAGCGAGTGAACCGACCTCTATATTCGGATGAGGTAATGAAGGCTTTGACCATCTCCGCTTGTCGGTAATCCCCGCCAAACATATTCAGCTTCCCGAGCCAGAAGGTGTAACCGGAGAAATCAGTGTCCGGGGCGTCGTTAGGGTTGCACGCTGACAGGGGCAATTTGAAAAGGGGGGAGAGGGTATCTTTGTGCACATCTTCACCCCACTACCATAATGCGCTTTTAGCCAGAGAGGTCGCGAAGCTCCTCTTCGATTGAGCCGGGTGGCTGCGTAAGCAGCTAGACCGACGGCTAATGCGATGGCTACGTCGCGGACCTCACTGAAGCCGCTGTATGCCAACAACCAAAGACACAGAACCACGCACACGGACGAAATCGCAAATCCACCAGGCAGCTGAAATGCAGTTGGCTTACTTTGGCGCCGTCGCAGTATAGGCAATGCGAGGCACGTGCTGAGGTAGACGATTACCCTGGTAATCACCGTAACTTTTACCGCATAGATGAACGTACCGGCGAGTGAAAGCAATAACACCGTTGCAGCTGAAACCAGGATGGATAGATACGGGGTTTGAAATCTTTCGTGAACTTGCGCGAGCCAGCCTGGAAGTTGACCCTGTACCGCCATCGCGAATGGCAAACGCGTGAGCGCGAGCATTACTGTGTTAAGTGTTCCCAGGATTCCAATCAGCGCCCCCACCGAAATGATCACTGGTCCAATAGCCCCGAGAAACGTCCGGCCGGCATCAGCCACGGGCCTTTCGGACGACGCCAACTGAGGCAGCGTACCGATGCATACCACTTGAATGAACAAGCACAAAAGCACTGCCGCACCGAGCCCGAATAGCAGCGCGAATGGAATGACTCTCTGAGATTGGCGGACCTCCCCGGAATTCACCAACACGGCCTCGAAACCAGAGAACACATAGATCAGAACGAAGACAGCGCCAGAGAATGCTCCCAGACTTGGCCGCGCCGTGAGACTAAAATTCGACGCGTTTACAAAAAACAGTCCAACCGCCGCAAACAGCAGCAGCGGGATCAACTTACTAATCGTGAAGATGTCGCCAGCGCGCGCCGATTCGCGGACTCCGATCAAGTTAATGATCGTGAGCAGCACGACGAGCGCGCTGATAATAATGATTCGGGGCATTCCTGATTGAGCTGCAGGCCAAAAGTAACCAAGATAGGCGACAAAGACTTGCGTTAGGGTCGCGAACCCGGCAACTCGGGTCAACCACATCAACCAGCCCACGACAAAACCAGCAAGCGGGCCGAAGGTCTCTCGGGCGTAAAGATAAGGTCCGCCCGTGCCGGAGAAGCGACTGCCTACCTCGGCAAAGCAAAGCGCAATTAGCGCGATAACTGCAGCACAAACGACGAAGGCCGCGAGACTATAGTTTCCGACCGCCTTCTGTACATCCGAAGGAAGTCTAAGAATGCCGGCTCCTACCGTGACATTCACGAAGAGCGCAACGAGATCCCACTTCGTGATTGCTCGACTGAGCCCTTCATCCGTTTTGTTCATAGTCAGCGCCGGTAACGTCGAACGGAATTGTGGGTTTCGATCCTTTGGCGGTCGCGCCGCCTCGATCTCCGGGCGTAACCGATCCAAACCGATCCGCAAAAACTTCCGGCAGCGCACGCGCATTGGGAGGTGCTAACCATAGACGCAGTAAGTGGCGTTTGCGCTCGGGCTCCGGAAAATCTTCGAATGCAGTGCGATCATGGAGGACAGTGTGATTGTGAACGAACTGCATGTCGCCAGGTTGAAGCTCCATGTTGAAATTGAGCCTCAGGTCGTTGGCCAGTTCATCAAACAGATCCAATGCCTGGATCTGAAGAGCATTGAGCGGCCCGACGCCGACGAAGCGCCGGGCGGACTCGATATATTGCCGCTGATAGATTGCCGAAAGCAGACCTTCATGCCAGTTGAATACTGGAATCGAGAAATAAGGCTTGGCTCCCTCGGGAACTTCACCGCGTCGATCTGTTTCAATTCTGTCGAATAGCACTTTGAGCAGGTCGGGCCGGCGGCGGCGCATTTCATTAAAGATCGCAGTAGAGGATACCAGGCTCGAGAGCCCGCCCGACTTCGCCGTCTGCAAACACAATAAACCAACGACGTCACACGAGTCGGTGTGAAAGGTTTGGCGTTCCCGCGTCTGATAAATTCTCGCGTTTGGGTCATCGCTGGACAGCCCCAAATCCCTGACGTGCCCAAGCAAATGGCCGGCAGCGTTCTGCATTCGCAGATTGCCGAGGTGGACGCCGATCCCGAGAAACGCAATTGCGATTTCTCGTCTGGACCAAAGCTTTACCGGCAGCCCGCGAATCAGCACAAAGCCGCGCCCGTTCAATAAATCGTCCAGGAGATGGCGAAACCGGGGGCCTAAAGTGGGAAGTGGAAAGTCGTCTTTACTGATCGATGTAAGATCAATGCACGATTCGGCGCGTGAGACCAAGTCCTTAGTCGCGCTTTCTACTTCGGCGATTTCACTCCTGGAAAGGCATTCAATCCAATCAGTGCGGCTTGCCAGATCGCGGCCGTACCAGGCTGATTGATCACAAATCTCAGGCGGCAGCGTATCCATTGATAAGAGTGGAGCTATTCCGGCGCTCGATAGCGACGACGAAAATAGTAATAAAGAGGCACACCCAGAGCGATCAATGCCAGCCCCGCACCGGCACTCCTCGGATTTGTCAGCAACGTGTTGACGACTAACCAGACCGCTACCAGGATGAAGACCAATGGTAAGACTGGATAACCAATCGTCCGGTAGGGGCGCGGGACTCCGGGCATCTTCCGCCTCAGGACGAATACAGCGGCAGTAGTCAGCGCGAAGAACAACCATAAAGCGAAAACCGCAAAATCCGTAAGTTGGTCAAAGGTCCCTGAAAGCGCTAACACGCAGGCCCATACTGCCTGCATTGCGATCGCCCTTACCGGCGCGTGTGAGGTTTCGTTAACTTCTCCGAGCTGCGAATATAACAATCCGTCGCGAGCCATCGCATAAGGCACGCGAGCCGCAGTAAGAATGCCGCCATTCAAAGCGCCAACCGTCGAAAGGATGAAAATGATCGAAATGAACTTTGATCCTTGCGGGCCCAAAAAGGTCTGCGCGGCTTTAGTTGCGACCGGAAGCGCACTTGGATACGCCGTCGAATTGGAAGTGACGATCTGTTCTGCCGGAAGAGCATAAACATAAGCGGCGCTCACCAGCAGGTAAACTGTCAGCACGACGAGCATCCCGCCGATCAACGCACGAGGCAGGTTACGATCCGGATCACGCACTTCTCCAGCCGCCATGGGCAGATTGTTCCAGCCGTTGTAAGCCCAGAGGGCCGCCAGCATCGCAGCGCCGAATGGCTTTAGGCCGACCCAGTGTGACTGACCGTTCGCCGCTAAATTTTTCCACGTCCCTCCCGACGAGAAGAAAAACACTCCGACGACAATCGCGACAATCCCGCCAATCTTTGCCGCCGTCAGGAATGTTTGTGTTCTTCCACCAAGTGCAACTCCGCCACAGTTAATGGCCGAAAAAAACAGGATCAAAGCAATAGCCACAATCTGTTGTGAGCCAAGTTGCCAACTGAAATCATGACCCAGCAGGTGAAATGTGTGCGAGATCCAAATTCGCTTGAGCGGAAATAGCGCTGAGAGGAAGGTGGCGCAGCCAATGCCCAGCGCTGCGATTATCCCCGTCTGGGCGACGGCAATCTGCATCCAGCCGTAGAGGAATGCAGGCAAGCGTCCATAGGCCGCGCGCAGATAAATATATTCACCGCCAGCTCGCGGAAACATCGCACCGAGTTCGGCATAGCTCAGCGCACCAGCCAGCGAGAGCAGGCCCGCCGCCGCCCAGGCTGCCAACATTAAGCCGGGCGTCTGTACCTGTTGCGTCATGATCGCAGCCTTCAGGAATATGCCGGTGCCGATGACTTTGCCCACGACCAGGGCAGTCGAATCCGTGAGCGTAAGAGAGCGGACCAATTGATGATTTGGTTCTTCCTTCATTTGGAAGGCGCAGATCAAACTATACCTTTGTCAGAACCGCCTGCGGTAGCCGGCGGGCCCGCTGTCTCAACCGGCGCTTCAATTGACCAAGCCCGCCCGCTACCGCAGGCGGTTCTGACATCGCTGTTATATACTCCGCGCGGTTTCCAAACTCAGTAGCAGGTGAATTGGCGATGGCTCAACCGGGAAGAATAGGATTTCGCATTCTCAGTACTCCGGCCTCGGCTGCCGCCGAGTTAGTAAGCAAGTTCCGTGACTTTGCCACTCCAAATTTGGCCGATGCGATGGGCCGATTTCATTTTATGGATTCGGGCATTCAATCCCGTTCGGGCCGGTCGCTTTGTGGTGTGGCAGTTACGGTAATGACCCGGCCAGCCGACAATCTAATGGTCCATAAGGCAATGGAGATTGCGCGTCCCGGTGACGTTATAGTAGTCAACACCGGCGGCAACATCACCAGCGCCGTTTTCGGTGAGTTGATGGGCCACTCGGCGGTGGCGATCGGCTTGGGTGGTCTGGTCGTCGATGGGGCGATCCGCGACATCGAAGCGCTTGGCATTCTCAAGTTTCCCGCTTTCAGCAGAACTGTGTCGGCCGGTGGTTGCGACAAGGATGGACCGGGCGAAATCAACGGGCCCATTGTTTGCGGTAGCACGGTGGTCATGCCGGGCGACATTGTCGTCGGCGACACGGAAGGTGTGGTGGTAATCCCGCAACAAGATGCGGAGGAAGTCTTGCGTCTGGTCACGGCTCTGAAGAACCGCGAGCAGAAACGAATCGAGGAGATAGCCGGCGGGACCTTCTTCAAATCTGAGATCGACGATACGTTGCGGTCAAAAGGCGTGATCTGATGGAGCTGCTGCTAATGACTCCCGGCCCCACGCGCGTACCGGAACGCGTGCTGCGCGCCGGAGCCCGGCCGATGATCCATCATCGTGATGCTGAGTTCTCAAGACTGCTACTCGCAACCATCGAGGGCCTCCGCCCCCTTTTCGGCACCAGCGGCGATGTGCTGCCGATTCATGCCACGGGACGCGGTGCGATGGAGGCCTCGATCTGCAATCTGTTGTCGCCAGGCGATGAAGTGATTGCCTGCACCAATGGTCGTTTTGGAGAGATGTGGGCCAGGATTGCAGACTCGTTCGGGCTGGTCGTACACCGCGCCAGCACCGACTGGGGCCCAGCGAACGAAAGCGGGATTGAAGACGCACTGGAAGCTCATCCCAAATCCAAAGCACTGCTGCTGGTCCACAGCGAAACCTCCACTGGAATCATGAATGACGTTGCTGAGTTAGCTCGCCTTGGACGCCGCCACGAACTTCTGATCATGGTCGACTGTGTGAGTTCACTGGGCGGCGCTCCGGGCGGTTTCGACGATTGGAAGATCGATGTTGCAGTTACCGCGTCGCAGAAATGTCTAATGTCGAGCCCGGGCCTGTCGTTTGTGGCTTTGAGCGAGCGGGCCTGGAGGGCTAATGAAAGCGCTCGCCTGCCTCGCGCTTACTTTGACTTCAACGCGATCCGCAGCGCCCTTAATCGCTCTAAACCGGAAACGCCGGGCACGGCGCCGGTCCACCTCTTATCTCAAATCAATGAAGCGCTCAAAATCATCGGCGAGGAAGGTCTGGAAAATGTCTTTACACGCCATGAGAAGATGGGACAGATGGTGAGAGGTTGGGCCCACGAGCATGGGTTCTCGCTGCAACATCCTTCGGCTCAATCGTTCACGCCGACTCTCACAGCCTTGCGCGTTCCCGAGCGGTTCGATGCCGCCACCATTCGTGAGGTCCTGAAGCGTCGTGGGATTCTCACGGCGCGCGGTCTGGGAAAGTATGAAGGCACGGGTATCAGGATTGGACACATGGGCGCTATTCAGCCGCGCGACGTGCAATACACGCTTGGGGTACTTTCGGAAGTGATGGCTACGCTCTGATTATGGCGGGCAAAACAATCAGCGAGAAGATTCTCTCTACGAAGGCCGGGCGCGATGCGCGCGCCGGTGATCTGGTGATCTGCGAAGTGGACTATGCGATGGCGACGGATGGTTCGGGGCCCATGGCTATTGATTACTTCGAACAGATGGGCGGCTCCAAAGTGTTCGACCCGCGCCGCATTTTCTTTGTCATGGATCATTATTCATCCAGCGCGCACCAGACTACGATCGCACTCCAACAAGAGATGCGAGATTTTGCCCGCGAGCACGGCATTCAGGTGCATGACATGGGCGAAGGCATCAGCCATCAACTGATGTTGGAAACCGGGCGAACCCGCCCCGGTGGATTGCTCATCGGCGCTGACAGCCATTCGGTTACCGGGGGAGCGCTCAATGTTTTCGCGACCGGCGTCGGCTCATCCGACCTCGCGGCCACGATGATTTGTGGACGAATTTGGCTCAAGGTGCCGCAGACGATCAAAGTAATTCTAAACGGCAGTCTCGCTCCCGGCGTTTATGCGAAAGATGTCGCGCTCGCTCTGGCCGGGCAGTTGGGAGCCGATGGCGCGACCTATCAAACCCTCGAATTTCAAGGACCCGGAGCCGCGGCGATGGAAATCGACGATCGTATTGTGCTCAGCAATCTGTCGGTCGAGATGGGGGCCAAAGCAGGGATCTTTCCAGCCGATGCCAAAACGTTCGCTTATCTAAAGCAACGAACGACGGAGATTTTTGATCCAGTCGAACCGGACACGGACGCTCGTTACGTTCGTGAAATCATCCTGGACATTTCCGCAATCGGACCGCGCATCGCTCGCCCACATGCGGTGGATAACGCGGCGCCGCTGGCGGAAGCGTTGGGCACACCGATTCAGATGGTCTACATCGGCACCTGCACCGGTGGGCGGGTGCGCGACTTTCACCAAGCGCTCGCAATCCTGGAAGGTGCCGGTCACATTGCTCCTGGAGTGCAATTGGTCGTCACACCGGCCTCAAGAGAAGTCGAAACAGAGCTGCGCCAAGACGGGACTTTAGAGAAACTGCGCAGACTTGGCGCTACCGTTACCGCGCCGGGATGCGGCTCTTGCTGTGGAACTGCTGGTCCAATTCCGGCAGATGGCGTGAATGTTCTGTCCACCGCAAATCGAAATTTCAAGGCGCGAATGGGCAATGCCAACGCGTCTATCTATCTTGCTTCACCGGCGGCCTGCGCTGCTGCGGCCGTGACCGGTCGCATCACCGATCCGCGGGAGATGATCAGTAGTGTCCATTAGACTTTTTCGGTGTCTCGGTGGATCTCGGCGTGTCTGTGGTGAGCCTTTTAGAGACCGAAGTTTTTACCACAGAGACGCGGAGGACGCACAGAGACACAGAGAAGAATGCTGAGTTGAAAATGCAGATTCACTTCGAAGGCCGAGCCAGAGTTGTGGGAGATGATGTGAATACGGATTACATCATCTCGTCAACTCGCAAGAAGGAGTCGTTAGACCCTCACGTGCTTAAGACTTATCTGTTCGAAGCTCTCACCCCATCTTTTGCCGCGTCCGTCAAATCGGATGATGTTTTGGTTGCCGGCAAGAATTTCGGCTGCGGCTCGGCAATGGAGATCGCCGTCTCGGTATTGCTCGCCGCCGGCTTCAGAGCAGTGCTCGCGCAGAGCTTCGCCCGCACTTTCTACCGCAACGCGATCAACAACGGTCTGGTACCAGTGGAGTGTGACACCTCGACCATCAAGATGGGGGACGCACTGATCGTGCACCTAACCGAGCGAGACGTTTCAGCGATAAACAAAACGTCTGGCCAGGAACTGATCGGCAATCCCCTTCCCGCAATCATGCTGGAGATTTTGGAGGCAGGTGGTCTTGTCCCCTATTTCAGATTGCATCCCTCAGGATTCTGAAACTTCCTGGGCTTTGCGTGACTTTGTTCCCAGTCTTCCAGCGTCCGCTGATAAATCTTCACGCAAATGTCGCGGGTTGAACGGCGCGGTCATCAAGGTTTGCGCAATCGGCGGACAATTGGAGCGGGCGACGAGGCTCGAACTCGCAACTTTCAGCTTGGGAATGTAAATTTTCGATCCTCTATTTTCAATACTTACAAAATCGCCCAGAAAAAATGTACGTGCATGCACTGCATACCGTGCATGCCTTGCCTGATTTACGTGTCGCTGCGGAACGTTTGCGGGACGGTGTGTGTTTTCTCGTCGAGATGGGCCCCAGGATCCCTGACTGCGATCGTTTGGGCGAAGGACAACAAGACTTTTGAGTACATAATCGCCGGACCTTCCAGGACTTCTCTCTGGCGCCAATCGATCGCGACCGACAAACCATCTTTAGTCGCTGAACTCGGCAACCAGGAAATACAGGAATTCGCCTGGTCACCGGACGGAAAGACCGTGGCCTTCATTCGCGGCCAATGGATATCGGACGCCGTGCTGATCGAAGGATTGAAATAGGCTGCGGATCTGCAGCGTATCCTCCTTAAGATTTACGTAGCCACACTTGATTACTCAGATACAATCGCGCTCTCTTAGTCCGCTTAGACGGCCATTTCTCCCCGGCACCAGCTTTAGATCCGCGCTCCTGTGCACTGAATCCAGAGCCAAACGGTTTGAGACCAGCTCACGGTCCAAAACGTCGCCGGTATTCAATTGACGTTATGAATGCCTTTACCATTTCAGCGCTGACGTAGTTGCCGTTGAATTGATTGAGCTTCCTGAGCCAGAAGTCATAGCCCGTGTGATCTGAATCAGGCGGGTCATTTGGGTTGCGGCGCAGGTAGCCGAGGTACTCCATCAAAACGAACGTGCGGTTCGTTTCAGTTTTTTCCAAAGCCGGATTCTCAGTCACCTGCCGCAAGGCTTTTGCTCGCGCCGTCGTGTTCGTCGTGTTGCCGGCGCCACTAAACAAACTAATGGCCGTAGTACGCTCGTCAGCAGACAGCGGCTTGTCAGCGTTGGCGTTTAGCTGATCCACAAACTGTGTTGGCGTCATTGATGTCGGTAGCGCCGCCGTGAAGCGCGGGCGTTGCACAAACTCCGCGAAGAAAGCCTGCTTGTTGTTTTCCAACTGCTGCTCCCAACCCGACTGTAAGACAATCACGCCCCTGGTGATTTGTTGCGTATCGATCAGAAACTCACTGAATCGTGCGATCGGCACCGGCATTTGGTGGGCGCCGCCCAGAGTTGAAGCGCTGGTGGCATCGCCAAACGCCGCTTTGTAGCTTCGCTCCACCAGGTAACCTGTCTGTTGGAATTCAATGGAGAGAAAGAAGGCAGCCGACACGTCGATGCGCCTTGCTTCGAGGCACGCCTGGTCAGCGCCGCATGCGGTGAGCTGGTTAGTCCAGAAATCCCAGCCCGCTTGGTCGGGTTGGCGGTTGAGAAAGTCGTGGTAATTCTGACAGACGAAGTTCCGCGGATCATCGATCGCATTTATGGCAGCTTCGCTGGTGTCATCAATGATAGTGACGGTGGCTACAGCGGGGGCGCCAAGGTTTGCGCCGGCAGGATTGGACAAACTAAGACTAAAGGTCTCGGTGCCTTCGACGAATGAGTCTTCGTTGATCAGCACGTCGAAGGACTTGGAAGTCTCGCCTGCGGCAAAGCGCAGAGTGCCCACGGCGGTGATGTAATCGTTGAGTTCTGTGGCTGATCCATCTGAGGTGTGGTAATCGACGGTGGCAGCCGCAGCAGGATCACCCATTCGGTTCACGGTAATCGTCAGGGCCGTGCAGTCTTCCTGGACGTTGTAATTCGCGGCGCTGAACTGTACTACGCTCATTAGAGTTGGCGTCGGAGTCGGCGTTGCCGTAGGAGTCGGTGTTGGTGTTGGTGTTGCCGTCGGCGTCGGTGTCGGCGTTGCCGTCGGTGTTGGCGTCGGTGTCGCTGTCGGACTCGGTGTTGGCGTCGCGGTGGGCGTCGGTAGCGGTGGCGGTGGACCGACCATCGCGATGCTGGTTCCGCTTATACTCGCGCCGCCGGCGTCCCTGATTGAAATTGTGATCGTGAAGGTTCCGACGGCAAGGTAGGTGTGGGTCCCGACGACGTCGAAACCGCCGCTGGCGTTCTTCGTGATCGTGCCGGCCGAGGCAGCGCCGTCGCCCCAATCGATGGACGACGAGTATTCGCTCAACTTTCCATTCGGGTTGGCATCCGTAAAGGACGCCACCCGAGCAGTGATCGGCACAGCGGCAATCGCGTTGATGGCAATTCCCGTCGGCACTGATGCCGGCTCGGGATAGACGAAGTCATCCATGGCGGCCAGATCTGTGCCACCTGCGGCATTGTTTATTGATCCGGGGGTCACGCTGGTGCCGTCGAAGTTGAACAACGTGGCGTTCCCTAAATCGATGTGAATTCTGGTGACTGCTGGATTCTGAAACAGCACCCCAAAGAACTCAGCCTGTCCCCTCGTCCCCACGGGCACGAAGAACTTGCCCAGGCTCGTGTTCCCGTTGAAGTATTCGATCGAAGTAGTGTTCGCGGTTTCAACGTCAATGAAGATGGCGCCGAAACCACGCGTGACGGCCTGCACCGCCGGCACTGTGTGCGAGCCTGGCAACACGAAACTGAAATCGATCGTGTTGTCGTTGTATGGTGCGAACGTCTTCGCCGGACTAAAGGCCCCGAACGGACCGCCAGCGGTCGGATTCACACTGAGGAACCCGTCGCCGCTGACAGCGTAAGTCTTTTCGAACTTGATGCCGCGCTCCTGGAATCGATTGACGGGAATCGCAACGATCTTGTTTTTCACGATGGTCGTGGTGGCCCCGCCAAAATCAGTTCCATCAAACACAACGTTGTCCCAATTGATGGTTCGGAAACCGTTTGCCTTTGGGGGTGGGTTGGGACCATTGTCCGCGCCACCGACGGCTGATTGGAACGCCAGCATCGCCGCGTTAGCCGAACCTGCGGTAATTGTTGTGTTGTTGCCGCCGACACCGCTGAACTGAGTGTTCGACCCCGGGTTGAGCGAGACGATGCTGAGCGGGGCATCCGCAACGGTGGCCGTGCTAATGACAATCCTGTCGAGACCTGTCGAGGAATCGTGAATCGTCATCAAAATGTTATAGGCGCCTTCCTCAGCATACGTATGACTGCCGGTGATCTGGTATGCGCCGTCGGCGCCGGTAACAGTTCCGGTAGCAGGCGCCGTCGAATCGCCCCAGTCGATTGTCGCCGTAAAGTTGGCGAGCAAGACCGCCGGGTCAAAGCTATTGAACGTGGCTATTTTCATATTTGTGAGGGGCGCGCCTTCTGTGGCCTTAACTGGCAAGCCAATGGTGTTCACTGGACCTACGATCGTTTCAATACTTACGAAGTTGATTGGCTGCCGGTTGCTGCTCGTGTAGTTACCATTCTTGCTCGCGCCGCTGGAACTCAAAATGTTTACCCGCGGAACCGCGGTATGGTCAGGGTTCACATTCAAAACGTCGCCAGGGGCGGACGTGGGACTGTTGCCCAAAATGTTTATTGAGGTCGTCGAGCTGGGAGACACGTCAAACGTGTCACTGCCGGTGCTGCCGCTTATCTGCAGACTGCTGAATCCGGAATATGGAATGTTGACGCCGAGATTTCCAGCAACCCCACTCTGCCCGACGACCCAGTGGTGGCCGGTGGAGGATGAATCTGTGAAAAACAGAGCACCTTTGGCCAGGCAGGTCAGATGGCCGCCGGCGCCCACAAACAAACCGGTACCCGAATTGAGAGTGAGATTGTCGGCGCTGTTTATACTCGCCCCAAGTGTAATTGAACCGGTGGCAGCAATAATCGTCTCCGATTCTTCGTTGCCGTTGTCGCCCAGGTTGGGGACATTGGGAAGATTGAGATCACCCGTATTAAGAATGTTAACGGGATCAGTGCTGACTACTGCTCCAGCCTTATTGTAGAAGTTCAAATTGGCCACACTGATGGCCAGCGGCTTGGTCGCGCTGCCGATACCGGTAGCGGACGAGAGGTAGAGGTTCGTGCCGGCAATACTGCCTCCACCATTGATAACCGATCGAGAGGTCCACAGCGTCAGAGTCTTATAGCCGCTGCCGGCCTGAGTAATCGGCGCAGTCACCGTGATATTGGCAGCAATCGAAGGGCTGCCGCCGAGTTGCAGATTTGCACACGTCACGCGATCCAATTCGTTATCGGTTATTCCATAGTTGCCGCTGCTTTTGGTGCCAAGATCGATCATCCGCGTGGAGGTGAACGGTCCTGACATCACATAGTCCGGAGCGGTCACTCCAGCATTGAGCGCCAGATTGTCTGCCATGAGGAAGACGTCAGAGGCGCTCGCAATCGGCTGGTTGATGGTTAGCAGCTTACCGGCACTGCTGATAACTAACTCCAGGTACCTGGGTGGGATTGCTCCGTTCAATCCAACCAGGCCATCGACCGTAGCAACCGTCAGGGTGCTGGCATTCTTGAACAGAAAGTCGTCAGCAGTGGTACCGGCAACAATAGACACGTTACTCGGGTTTAGCGACAGATCGACAAGGCCTGCTGCCTCCGCGGCGAGGAGTCCAATATTAAGTGCGCCGGATCCAATCTCTGTTATTTTGGCGCCGGTAATTAAGTGCAGTGTGGACCATCCCGCAGGAGCGGAAAGTACTGACTTCAGTTTGAAATCTCCCTTATTGTCGCTGCGCCCAATGCGCAGCGTGCCGGCCGTAATGGTGCTGAGTTCCGACTGCCCGAGCCTTAGTTCGCCGGCAGGATCGCCTGCAGCGCTGTCCAGATTGATCGGGCGATTGGTCGTTGCCGATCGCAGAGTGACGACATGGCCCGCACCACTGCCGGCGTTGATCGTCCCACCCAACGCCATGCTGTCCGCGGTCAGCGTGATCTGCGTGCCGCTCACGGCGAGGGTGGTCGAGAGGAGTCGATCGGGACTGGCGGCGGTGCTGCCGGCGGTCAAATTAACGGAGCCATTTCCTGCGCTAACCGTCACCAGGTTCATGTTTCCGCTCGCAGTGCGGAGATCGATGTTGCCATTGACTGTTTGCGCCGACAAAACGCCCAGATTACCAGCGGTCTGGAGCACGTTTATCGATCCGGCTCCAGTCAGTACCGCAGCATCAAGACTCAGCGCACTGGTTTCCAGAGGGGCTTCCGGGCTCAGGCCCAGGTTACCAGCGTCGTTGGCCCGCAAATTAACCGCCAGCGCCTTGATGTCAGGATTACCATCAGCTGTCTGGCTGGTCAGACTGCCGCCGTTCCTGGTTTGTAGAAAAGCTGTGTTCACTCCTACGTCCACCAAACCAATCTTCGCTCCCGCGGTCGCCCCCTTGCCCACCTCGCTAATCCACAGACGCGAATTATTGGTGCTGGCGTTCAGGACGTTGGCATCGACCTCGAAGAATTGGGCGCTGGTAGTGAAGTAGCCAATCTGACCAATATTCGCGTTTGAGGGGCCGGTGGCTTTCAGGGTGACCACGTTGCCGACGACATCCGCCACGTTGTCGTTTGGGCTGAAGCCGATGAGACTGCCGGAAGGACTGTTACCCAGTGAAGTTAAATTGACATTGCCGGAGCCGGCGTCGACGTTTTCGATGGCCACGCCGCCAGCTGTGTCGGTGAGGAAGATGTTGCCACCCTCGCTGATTGCTGAGAGTCTAACGGCGTCTATTTCGAGGGGTACCGTAGCGCTCGTGCCAATCGCGCCACCGTTAGTGAAGAGATAGATAGTATTCGCGACCAAGTCGGCATTGCCGTCCGCCGTCGTTGGGCCGGCGATAGTACCAAAGTCTTGCAGGGTGATGCTTCCGCTCGCCAGCTTGAATGACGTGATATTAGCCTTGTCTCCCGGGTCTCCACCGGCGCGAACTATCATCGCTGACAAACCAGCTGCGGGCGCAGTGACATTGAGATTGACATCATCATTTCCACCCAGGCCATTTACTCTTACGATTGTCTTGTTGGCGAAATTCAACAACTCAAAAGTGTTGCTGGCGCCGCTGTTAATCTGATTAGTTTGCACGCCTCTGATTTCCGGCCCGTTAATAATATTGATTGTTTCGCTCGCAGCCGTCGCATTAAAGGTGAAATCAAATGTGGCATTCGTGTCAGCGATTGGTTCGATGTTCGAGAAGACTATGCGCAGGTCATCAAGCGAGATCACGCCATCATTGGCGTTCTTCATATCAACTCGCTCACTTGCACTCGCGCCGCCGGCAATCACGAGCGTGTCGAAAGCTCCGCGACCGCCGTCAAAGTAAATGCCGTCCGGAATGGCGATCTTTCCTCCATTGAAATCAATCGTCAGCGTGTCGTTATCGCAATCACTCCCCTGAATAGACACACTGCGCGTCTCAGCCATCAGTCGCTGCGCAAGCACAGTCTTCGTGTCATCGTCGTAGAGTTCGAGCGCGGCGCCGTGCCGGCGCAGCGTCAGGTTGTGAGGGCCATCGCCCTCACTCGCCGCATACGAAAGCGAATCAGATTCAGGTGCTAATTTGGATTGCGCCGACTCGTCGGCGCTTTTATGCAGCTGCGATCGGTCAGCGTCGTACGTGAGTGACGACGCCGAAAGCGCCTGACCGCCAACAAAGCGTTGAGAAGTCACCGCACTCCAAATTAGGCCACCGCCAATTAAAAGAATCAGGCTGATTTGTCTTTTCATGAACTTACCTCCGGAGGACGCATAGAACTCGATCCCTTCAGGAGAACTTGTAAGCAGCGAGAATGCGACGTATCTCGATCAGATCCTTCTTGAACACGTACTCACAGGCTCCGGCCAGTCGGGCAGCCTCGCGCAAGTACGCATCGTCGTAATTTGTGACAATCATGACGCGCGCTTCCGGATAAGCTGCGACTATTTGCCTCGTCGCGCTGATGCCGTCGATTTCAGGTAAATCTATGTCCATCAACACCCAATCCGGACGATGTTGGGTGTATGCCGAAAGCGCACTGGCGCCGTCGTCGCATTCGAAGACAAGTGCGACCAGGTCTTTCACCAGGCTCTTTACCGTCCGGCGCATTTGCTCATTGTCTTCAACGATCAGGATGTTCATTTGGAATTCCACGCTACGTGCCCGAGTGCGAGCACAATATGAGCTTGTGGTGGTTGGCTGAGAATCCGGGTGACTACGTAATTCGGCTACGTATGAATACGTAATCGAGTGGCACGGGCGGCGCTGATCTCGCGCAGGATGCGCGAGCCACCTTCACACAGGAATTCCTGAATCAGGGTAATTACAGATCGGAAAGTTCGGACTTGTGGTCGAGGGCGAATTTCATCAGGGCATGGCTGCCGTGAAGATCGAGTTTGTTGCCGATGTTGGTCCGGTGCGTCTCTACCGTGCGGTGGCTGATAAACAGCTCCTCTGAGATTTCGCGACTGGTCTTATACTCCGCAATCAATTTCAAAACGCGTCGCTCAGTGGGCGAAAGGTCTGCCAACTCCGGCTTTCGTTGACTGAGTGATGCGGCGCGACGACTGCGGTTGAGCAGGAGACTGGTCAACGTGGGGCTGACATAGTCTTTTCCGGACGCAACCGATCGTATGCAATTGACTATGTCCGTGAGGGCGCTGTCCTTGAGCACGTAACCTTTGGCGCCCAGGTTGATGGCCTCATTGAAAAACTCCTCATCGCGATGGATGGTCAGAAAAACAATTTCGACCTGGAGTCTCTCCTGGCGCAGCGCCCGGACCACGCCGAAGCCATCGAGTTCCGGCATGTCAATGTCCAGGACCGCGACCTGCGGTCTGAGGGATCTGATCTGGTCCAGGGCTGTCACGCCGTCGGTGGCTTCGCCGACCACCTCGAGCCCGCGCTCCGCTTCGATTGTCTGGCACAGACCCTGACGCACGATCGGGTGATCATCCGCGATGAGGATTCTAATTTGAGTTGCCGCCACCGTTCGTCCTCTCAGGTTTGGTTCAGATCGAATTTGACGGTGATGGTTGTTCCTGCGCCAGGCGCAGAGCGGATCACCTGCTGCCCTTTCATCATCCGCACCCGTTCGGCGATTCCGAATAATCCAAAACCGCCACGTCCCGGTTCACCCAATGATGCCGCCTCAGGGTTAAAACCTTTACCGTTATCCTGAATCAAGATCTCGACCTCTGTTTTGTCCTTTTTGATGGCCACTTTCGCCTCGGTCGCATCCGCGTGCTTCAGGATGTTGCCGACGCTCTCCTGGACGATGCGGTAGAGATTGATTTCTGACTCTTTCTCAAAAATCCCGTCAACCTGGTCGATCTCCAAACTGAGTTTGATAGCATTCGAGTCGACGGTCCTGTTGAGCATGGTCTCGAGTGCCCTGGTTAGTCCCAGCCGATCCAGTTGATATGGCCGCAGGTTATATGCAATCTCCCTGACTTCGTCTATGGCGTGGATCGCGGCCGCCGAGATCTCTCCCATTTGTTCGATGGCTTTTTCATGATCCTCGGGTTGGCTCAGGCTTAATGCTGCCCGGCTCTCAATGATGGCCAGACTTTGCCCGAGGCTGTCGTGCAGTTCCCCGGCGACTCGTTTTCGATGTTGCTCCTGCGACTCGATTAACTGACGAGAGAACGACTCCTGGGCCTTATGCGCGCGCCTAAGCCGCACCAGACGACGCTCATACACCAGCACCGCGCCGCCGAAAACAAACAATGTGACTAACGAAAGAAACCACCAGGTACGCCAAAACGGCGGCCTGACACGGAAGCCCAAACTGGTACCCTCATTGTTCCAGACGCCATCACTGTTGGCTGCGATAACTCTGAATGTGTACGCGCCGGGCGGCAGATGCGCGTAGTAAGCACTGCGCCGCGTACCTGCCTCAACCCAATCTTTGTCCACGCCCGCCAATTGATATTTGAAACGCACGTTCTCAGATTTGATAAAGCTGAGACAGGTGTAGCGGATTTCCAAATTCTCCTGTCCCGGATTGATCTGGATGGTGCCTTTAAGATCGATGGTCTTGCCGTCGAGTAGCGCCTCCTCAATCACCACGGGCGGTGGAAGTGGATTGGTGAGAATCGCCGCCGGATCAACCACAGCCACACCACCCTGGGTCGGAAACCAAAGCCGTCCATCGCGCGCCTGCCAACCCGCAGGCTGCCGGTTGCCGTTGCATTCTGCGTTAAGCAAGCCGTCGCCTTTTCCGTAAGCAACTGAAGTGATCGCCGAAATCTTTCCCGCCGCAAAGTCGTTTAGTTGCTGTTTACTGACGCTGTAAATACCACGGTTGCAGCTCATCCAGAGATTCCCATGCCGGTCCTCGAGAATACTGAACACTCCGCTATTGAAGAGACCATCGGCTACCGTATACCGGGTAAACTTGCCGTCACGCAGCCGGACGAGCCCGCCGTCGTACGTGCCGATCCAAATGGTGTCTTCTGAGTCCTGATAGAGTGACCGCACATGATTGCTCGGCAAACCATTCTGCTCGGTATAAGAGACGAAACGGCCATCCTGGAAACGTGACAAGCCGCCATGCGAGCCGATCCAAAGCTGGCCGGCATGATCCTCAAGCAGTGAAATTATGTCGGCGGCGGGCAGACCATCCTGCGCGGTATAAATGGTGGCGCGCTCGTTTTCGTATTTAATAAGACCATGGTCAGTGCCGATCCAGAAGCGCCCGGCGCGATCCTGCAGCATCACTCGAACCAGTTGCGTGGTTAAGCCGAAGCGATCTCGATTTTCGACGAACCGTCCGTCCTGGAACGAGCTAATCGCGCCCGTCCCTCCCATCCAGAGGCGGCCATCGCGATCTTCGTACAAAGCTGAAACTGTCGAGTAGACGCCGCCCGTCAATGGCGCGTAGTGAGTGAAGTTACCCGCTCGATAACGGTAGAGGCCGCCACCGAGTGTGCCAATCCAAAGGTCCCCAGTGCGGTCCTCGATCAGCGGGTAAGGTTTGGTTTGTGCCAACTGACCATCAACCGAATAGAACGCAATCACGTCTTTTCGCAGGCGGCGCAAACCGTGATCGGCCGATCCCAGCCAGAGGTTACCTTCGCGGTCTTCGTAGAACGGCGCGATGAAGCTGCCGACCACTCGCTCGGTGGTCGCGTAAGTAACGAAGCGGTTATTTTGAAACTGAAGCAATTCCCCGCCCCGTGTGATAAACCAGAGATTGCCTTGACGGT
>Ga0126383_10000229_pt1 | contig 29203 bp, 26 predicted proteins | sample PanSoiMetPlot_35_FD_96882 | JGI IMG/M metagenome (GOLD analysis project Ga0126383, IMG submission 96882) | Tropical forest soil microbial communities from Panama - MetaG Plot_35 | ecosystem: Environmental > Terrestrial > Soil > Tropical forest > Bulk soil | place: Panama | collected 2016-02-17 | reverse complement strand
TGACTTGTGGATAAAACTGACCCTTGGTCTTTCCAGCTGCACTCAGGAAATAAGCATTGGTCGAATCTAAGACATACGAAATTGTGCAGGCGTTCACGTCAAAGTTTACCCGGACAGTTACGCTGTAGGTGCCTTTCTCGAAAAGTATCCCAAATTCATGGTCGTTTGATCTCAGTCGGTTCTATCATCTTCATCAGTAATCCGGTGTCTCGGCGGTCGTCTCCGGTTGGAATACAGCGCTTTGCCACAAATGGCGTTTTGGGGCTGGGACACTGACGGAAGATAGTCTGCACGGGCAGTGGGAAACGAGAGCATGCAAAAACCTAACGCAGTGCTACCGGAGCAAGGGGCTCAAACGTCGTCCGCTGCTCGGGATCTCATCCCGTCTGAAGGCGAATACCAACCAAGAACCCGAACCGGTGTAGGGAACGGAGGGATTTTGGTTTCGACCGATGACGTGTCTCCTGGATGTGTCGAAGGCGAGTCCGATTCCCGTTGGGCCGAGATTCTTGCTGCCGCTTCGAGCCCTGACTTTCAGCGAGCACAATTTGTCCGTTTAATCCTCATGGAGATGTCATCGGCTTGCCACGAACTTGGCTTGGCGACGGGTCATTCCTCCCTCTCGTTTAAGATCAAACCGCTGACGGCCGAAATTCACGGAGAATGGTAGTCGCACCGGTTTGTGAGCGGCGTCTCGGAGACCTTGCACTTCGCTGCTCCTTTTGGTGCACGGCCGCTTTTTCGCTTCTTCATAGAACAGGGTCGGAGTGGCCTATATTTCGCCATCTTTTACCGTCGCCAATCCGAAAGCAATGTTTATTGCGACAACGAACTGGCGACTGACGAAAACGCATTATTTGCGTTGCCGCCGATTAGCCGAACAGTCCCGATTACTAGGACCAGAATCACAGCCAACATGACGGCGTATTCTGCGATGTCCTGTCCTTTCTCGTCGTGCAGGAGCCTGTAAAGGGTAGTCATATTCCTCCCTTGAAAAGGAAATTGGTGTTTCTTGCCTCTCGGAACGGCCTGAGAAACGCGGGACGAGCTAACAGCGCAGCGTCTCGTCCGGAGTCAGAACCGATATCACTAGAGGGTCTGCAGACTGATTCGTCCAGAGACGCGAAGACTGGAGTTTGGAAGGTATTATTGTGGCGACCAAAACCGCGAGTACAACAACCGCCCGGGGAGGTGCGCACTTCGCGTGGATTCTGAGGGGTTCTGTGTTGCGATGGAACGCGGCATCAGGTAGGTCGACCTGCGGTAAGACTTGAATTGAACAGACGATCAGAAGGACGCCGCCAAGCACCATTAGACGGGAAGTGCTACAGAACTTCATGAGGAGCACGGTACGCTCCCAGCTGAGGTGTGTCAATCTCCGCATCCGACCTCTCCGAGTACAATTTCTGGTCGAGCCAGAAAAATTGAGGACGAGTGCCAACCGATCACCTAATAAAGAGCGCGTCTCTTATGCGATCAAAGACTTTCGCCGAATTGTGAGAGCTATCCCAATCAGCCCAATACCTATTAGCGTCGACGTGGCTGGCTCAGGGAGCACAAAGTGACCATGCCCTCCCAGGACATGGCCAATTCCCATCGCAAGCTGTGACTTAGTGACCCCAACAAATTCAACCACGCCACCTCTCACGAATCTTCCAGTGAAGTCCGTCCCCGCGAAGCGGCCAGCAAGCTGAAAGATTATTGTTTGCCCTGTCGATTCCACAGGAATCCAGAAGACCGGACCCGTGAAGCTGGCGTTAAGGATCACGCCCTTCGGCTGACCGACTTGCCTTTGCCAATTAGCTCGAAAATACCACCGGCGAAAGTTGCTCTATCGCCCTGGAAAAGCGTCCTGCATCCCGACAAGCATGGGCCAGTAGAAAACATGACTGAACCCAACGAATGACCATGAGGTGCAACAATCCCGCCATACTGTTGCAGCTGGACTCCTCTAGAAACTATTCCACCTGTCGAGATTGAGACCGAGCCGAATCCGAACCCAATGTCGATGCCACTCGCCCGAACCGCCGTAGGCAGTACTAGAGCCATGAGAGCCAAAACTATCGCTCGCTTCATATCGTCCTCCTAGGAAAAGCAGCCCTTGGATTACGCTTTCTCTTTTTGGCCCGTATTGCGTTGCTTAGATTTCTCTTGGAAGCAGCTGCGGAGAACAGCACTTTAGGGCTTCCAAAGAGAAGGATACACCCTTTTGATCTACCCACACAGATGTCTATTCAATGGCTACTTATCACTGCAGTGAACGCCGAACCCGGGCACACTGCTTTTCCGAACGCAGCCTTCTCAGGCCCGTTGAAGCACGGTCTGCTTCGTGCTCTGTTCAACTCGATGCCATCATCGCCCAACTCACGAGCATGGAAAAATACGGCGCAGGTGGGCTGGACGTCGAGAAAAAATCACGAGCCCGGTCGAAACCGACCTTTGACATCCCCTTTTTTAGAACTCATGACCCCATTGGTCAATCGGTGAAATGGCCGATATCACGCCACGTGAGACAGTGCTAAACTCCGTGACGCCTCGCTCATGTCGACTTCTGGCTCGGAGACAACAACGTGCGATGTGTGGTACATGAGGGCCCGAAGTTGTTGGAGCGTTGGTCGAACAATGAGACTGCAGTGACGCTTCTCGTCAATGATTGTACGCATAGCTTAGGCGAAGTGCGCACCGTCGACGTTAGCTACGAGAAACAATCGGTCATAGTTGAGCTGGATGACGCCGCGGAGGCTGGTTTGGCCTGGTCGATACCGAAATGTTCCATTGCGTTAACACCGGGGCGCTTGCAGAATATGCAAATCTCGGTTGGAGGAATGCCTTAGTAATTCGATTGCCGGTTGGAGCAGGGAGAAGGGGGAGATGGCTCACTTTCGCGGAGCCTAACAATTCTAACTTGTCGAAAACAGGCTTATAGCACAATCTCGCCGTTTATTTGCCAAAAGCCGTGCAAATGAGGCGTAAGTGCGATCGCGGCGCTAGCGGTACCCGTTTACGAGCATGATCGAGCTGTCTGATTGGTCCACCTGAACATACACCAGGGATTTGCCATCGGGAGCGACAGCAGGATTGATGACGGTCTTTTGAAACTTCATCACGGAAAATATTTTCTTTGTGGCGAAGTCCTTGAACATCAAGTGCCGGCCTTCCCCCAGATAGCTGCCGAAAAAATAGATGCCTCTCGGCGCCAGGGTCCACTGACACCAGCACTGGAGTCCATTGCCCTTCAGGGCTTGCGTTTCCTCACCGCCTCCTATTGGCATTTTCAAAATCTCGTCCGAAATCAAGCTCTTCGAGTAATACACAAAGCCGTCTGCAGATTCGATCGGCCCCACTCCACCATTCTTTGTCAGCTGCACAGGAGCGCCGCCAGACGCCGGGACTTTCCACACTTGCGTGGGCTCGTTGCCTCGATTTGAAGCGAAGTAAATCCACTTGCCATCGTGTGACCAGCTAGGCACTGCATTGTCCGCTCCAGCATTCGTCGGAACTAGTCGAGCGGTTCCGCCCGCTGGGTCAATGCGATAGATCTCGCTGTGCTCATCCGGGCGATAGTCAAACGCCACGAACCCCCCATCATGCGACCAACGGGGCGTCCCGGAAAATCCGCCCAGGTATGTGAGTTGGGCCTCGCTCGAGCCGTCCGCATTCACGGTCCAGATTTCCGGATACCCGGAGCGGCTCGATTCAAATACGATCTTCTGGCCATCTGCGGAAAAATGGGGCACGCCCAACTCGTTCTTGGAAGCGACGAGAATCTTTGGCTCGCCTTCCGCGTGCTTCGTATCTCGCAACCGCAAATGCCGGAGACTCGAATGATATGTACCGCTTGCGTAAGCGAGCCGATGGCCTTTCAGCGAAAGGGCTGGTGAATTGGCGGGTAGTCCCACACCTTCCAGGCGTCGTGGCGCGCCGCCTGACGCAGATAACCGCCACAGCGCCATGATTCCTCCCCGGTTGGAGGCGAAAATGATCTCTTTGCTGTCCGGAGTCCAGGCAACCGGGCCGGCCACGAAACGACTGTCAAGAGTTAGCCGAGTAGCTTCACCGCCGGCAACGGGTACTACGTAGACATCTTCCACGAAACCCGGCCCGCTCGACCGGAGAAAAGCGATCAGTTTCCCGTCAGGAGAGAACGAAGGCGACCAGTCACTGTATTCCGCTGGGGGTGAAGTCAGGAATCGCTTCGAGGAATCCGCGAGGGATACAAGCGCGATAGCCGGTTGTTTCCGAGGATCCGACAAGCTGAGGGTGAAGTATTTCCCGTCCGGCGACCAGGAAAAATCAGGGGACATGTCTACATGCTGGGAATATTCACCCTCGGCCTCATAGATTTTTCTTGGGGTGCCGCCGAGCGCCGGAAGCAAATAGATTGTAAAGTTGGTCGCCAAACCTCGCGCGAAAGCAATGGAGCGGCCATCCGGAGACCATACCGGGCAGCAGTCATCAGAACTGGTTGTAAGACGCAGTGGCTTCTCCCCGCCCATCACAACGGCATAAATTCCAGATCGCTTTTCGTCTGGGTCGAACACGGTGTAGGCGACCTGATTGCCGTCCGGTGAGAACGTCGGATGATCTTCGATCGATATCATTCCTGTGAGAGGCACAACTTCGTTGATGGTTGTTCCCGCGAACCTCTCGGCCCTTCGCAAGTACGTCCACCAGACAGTGACGATGACAGCCAATACACCCACCAGACCGACCCACTTCATCCACGAAGTTCCTCTAGTTCTTCCACTGGAGGCAATTTCCTCGGGGTGATCACGCGAAACAGACTCTACGGCTCCAATGAAACGGTAGCCCTTTTTGGGGACTGTTTCGATGTATCTGGGTATCTCGGCGGAATCGCCCAGAGCGTCGCGAACCCGCTTGACTGCCGTGTTCAATCCGGTGTCGAAATCCACAAACGTATTGGCCGGCCAAAGAGCCGCACGCAACTCCTCACGTGTCACCAGCTTCCCCGGGTGTTCTAGGAGTTTCAGCAGGATCTGGAAAGGCTGAGCCTGAAGATGAATGCGCACACCATTCTTGCGAAGCTCGCCAGTTTGGGTGTCGACCTGGAATGCTCCGAAAGAGTACATAAAGGACTGCTATCTGGCTTTTCGTCTGAACTCGCGCGAGTCTACCACAGCCTCTGGGCTGAAGTGATGTTTATAGTCTTACTTATCCTTCTGATATCACTGGGATTGCTGCGACACAAGAATTCCAGATGGATTCCAGACCCGGTCTATGGTGCCAACCTCTGACATAACGGAATTTTGGCGCTCCCGCAATCGCGGATCGAGGGAGCGCAATGAAACTCACCAAGCTGTTCCTCAGGAGCGTGAGCATCTGGGCCGTAGTCTTGTCCTTTATTGTCGGGGACACGAATGAAGCTAGAGCGTGCCCGGTGGATTCGGTCGGAACAGCGAGCCGAGTCGAGCTTCCGTTCAAGCTTCATGATGGGTATCTGATAGTGGTTGAAGGACGCATTGGCGCGCGGCAGCACTTGAGGTTCGCATTGGATATGAATCGACCTACAGCGTCTTGCGCTCCGATCTGGCGGAAGGCATCAATCCCAGTAAACACGCCACTCGCGTCCTGAACTTGGACCACGTGGTGAGCCGGGAGCTATGGGACGTTCCCGATTTGCAGCTCGGGCCGTTGCGCTTTTCGTCTTTGCCTATGATGTTGCATAGTTTGGACTATCTTCGTTCTACCGGGCCATCAGTGGACGCGCTGATCGGTCTGGATGTGCTGCAGCGGTGTAGCTTCGCCATTGATTTTGAACGCCACGTGATTGTGTTTGGTACAAGCCGAAGGTTGCGCTCTGAAGCACGCTTAGATAGTTCCGAACCCTACTGGGCAGTGGAAGCCGTGCTGATGAATCGGTCCGTGCGCCTTATTGTAGATACCGGGGTTCCCTCGATTCTTCTTTATCGCGACCGATTGGGGAACCGCTTGCCGAAACTTCCTGTCGAGCGCGTGATCCGCGGTGTGAGTGTCGGGGGCACAGCCTCATTGGAAGTAGTCACCCTTCCGTCGCTTCAGCTCAACGGTAAGGAGCTGAACCGCCGTGCGGTGATGCTCGAAAATTCCCCGCAGAAAGCATTACCTCGAGTGGATGGGTACCTCTCGCTGGTCGCTTTGGGAGCTCGTCGACTCTACGTGGACGTCGAAAATAACGTGATGAGCTGGGAATAACCCTCGTACAGGAGCTATCTGTTCGGGACGATTGAACAACTCTAGTCTGTAGTCCAGAACCGCACGATTCGGTAACAACTCAGTGGTTTACTTGTGGAGCTCAATAGCGGTGATATGTGGAGTGTGGTTGTCGTCGGCAGATTCGACGTAGTCAACTTTTGCTGATCTGTTTTCCAAGTCACTGCAGGGTTTTAGATCGCGAGTCAGAGTAAATAGGGAAGTGAATTGGATTTGATAGTAGTTCTCTGAATGGAGCGCCACGGTGTGTGGGGGAGAAGTTACGGTTAAATCGATTGTCGGTGGGTCGCAACGCACGATTTTGAGCACTCCGACTACGGAGCGGTGTGGCCCGCCGGGAACAAATCCGCGATTATTGGAGTGCGCTGGCTCTTTTGTTTCATTTCCCGAGTTTGTTGTTTTCTCCTGAGAGATTTTCTCCTCCGCAACCAAAGAAGACGCATATGCAAGAGCATCCTTCAGCCGCTGATCGACAGCCGCGCCTTCCTCCGGAGTCTTGGCCACCATGGCCGCAGCTCGTAGCGTCTCTATAGCAGAGCCCGCTTCCCCCATGCTCAGCAGAATGTTAGACAGATTGATCCGGTAGCCTACATTGTTTGCATCCAGCGAAACCGCCGTCGATGCAAACCTCTTCGCTTCTTCCAGGCTCCTGCCGCGGCTCCACAGAAATTCCGCAAGTTGGTTATAAGCTGTCGCAGATGCGGGATCCAACTGGATCGCCTTGCGAAGTTCGCGTTCTCTCTTTGCGGCTTCGGCCGATTCCAGGAGAGCTGCTGTCGACTTCGCCGGAACGTTATCTGGATCTTGCTTTAGTATGTGGTCCACCAAAGCACGCGCTTCTTCGAATCTTCCGCTGCAAGCCAAGAAGTCCGCTTGTACCGCCTCAGCCTCTATCGCCTCAATTGACTCTACTTCAAACTCCGAATCATCAACTTTGACTAGATTTCTTTTTTCGAGATGGTCAAAGCTCTGTTGCTCGACATAGGACCTGAGAAGTTTTTCCATCTTCTTAAGGTCACCAAAGGCACGACTGCCAGCGGTGACCGGGTCCACTTTTTCTCTCACAAGTTTCGTGTAGAGCTCGAGCCTTGAGGTTCTTTCCTCATAATCTTTCAGCGTTAAATAGTGAGTTATAGCCCATGACTCTGCATAGAAGACTGAGCCCGTCTTCTTGTCGATGTAGTCTGGAGAGTTCTCGTCAATGGCGAACAGAGTGGTAAGAGGCAGCCACTTTTCCTTGCGCAACAATGCGAGGTAATGCTGATTCGGTTCGCCGAGCAGAATATTCTGATTGTGAACCTTAGTATTTGCGTAAAACTCGGCCAAACCTTCGTCCAACCATAAAGGGACCGAATGGGTCGCCTGATCAAGCAGCAAGTGAGTGTATTCGTGAAATGCGACCGGGAACGGATCGCCACCCTTGCCATCCAGTCGCATGAGTATGTAACTTTTTCCAGAATCCCGCAGGAACCACCCGCGTAGTTCCAAAGTTCCCTTCGACAAGTAAATACCAGGTTGAAGTGTGCGAAAGACGTTTTGGGCCTTGATCGCTAATACAATCACAGCTGATTCTTGGTCGGAATCCACTTGAGGGTAAATATCTTGAAACAATCCTCGCATGTGCTCGAATTGAATAGCGACCCTCCGCCCTTGCTTCGCGCTTGCGTCTGTGAGTACGGTAAAGTGGGGACTGTGCACCTCAACCCAATTTCCAGACCGCTCCTGCGCCATGGCCACAGTGGCTGCCAAGATTGCGAATAGCACGAGCACATGCTTCGACATAGCGGCGACAAAACGTATTGCTAAATATGAAACTTAACCTGTCTGAGCCCCGGGAAAATTGGGGTTTGCAGGAGCCTATGTGCGGCTAGGTTAGTCCACAATCTCGGCACAAATCAATTGGCTTGAGGAGAGTGTTTTGTCAGTGACAGGGGACTATTCGAGGCAAGAGCGAGACCTTTTGCACAGCTTTCATTGACTCCCCGCGCCTGTTGTGCCAAACTCCTGCAACAAGATTCGGGTTTCATTTCTGGGGGCTGCCATGCTGATTCGCTGGATGGGGCGGCTCTGGACCAGCATCCTTTTGGTCACTGCCTTCTTCGTCTGCAACACGTCTGCTCAGGGTCCCACCACAACCGATGTGCCGCTCCAACAGGATCCTCTGAGTTCTCAAAACGCTGCTCTGCGTACAGGTGTACTCGTCATAAAGCTGTATTCCGAGAGCACGAGCATTCGCTTAGAGAGACAAGCTGTCCTCAAGCTTACTAACCTTGCCGACAACTTGGTCACTTGGCAGACGACGGACAATACATCTCAGAGCGTGTTCACGAATATCCCGTACGGCAGATATGAACTGGAAGCAAGTCAGGCAGGATACTTCACGACGCACAATGCATTTGAGCTGCTCGACTCCTCGACGAACATTGAGGTTGTGCTTCGGCGCGATCCATCAGCGATTAACGTCAGCGCAGCTGACTCAGTTTCACCACCGCGAGCACGGAAACTAACCAAGAAAGCAATCAGCCAGCTGAAATCAGACCATCTTTCGCAAGCACAAAAGGAGCTGGACCAGGCATACTTGCTCGTCCCGGCCAATCCAGATCTGAACTACCTTTTAGGGTATTTGTATTTCAAAAAAGGGGATGTCGACAAAGCCGGAGGATACCTCTCGACAGTATCGAATGTGAGCCCTCAGAACGCCGAAGCACTCACGCTTCTCGGAAGAGTCAGTCTGGAGCGCGAAGACTACCCGGCCGCGCGATCGGCGCTCGAGCGAGCTGTGCTGCTGGATTTCGAAAATTGGCTACCGCATAGTCTGCTTGCTGACACATATCTCCGGCAAAGTGAATATGAAAAGGCTCGCGACGAAGCTGAAATCGCGATCTTGAAGGGTGACCATGCTGCGAGCTTATCCCGACTGATTCTTGGGCAATCGCTTCTGGCACTCGGTCGCAATCACGAGGCTGAAGACTCCCTCGACAGGTTCTTGAAGGAATCGCCGCAGCATCCAATGGCGGGCCAAGTGCGAGACGTTATCGCCACAATGCAAGTCCAAGTCGCAACCACTCCCTTTCAATCGACAAGCTCCGGCGTTCACATCTCTGAGCTTGATCCCCTTGCGATGTTTCCTGCACCTGGACTGCCGGCGAAATCTTGGCAGCCACGGGGAATTGATGAGGTCAAGCCTTTCATCGCACAGAACGTAGTTTGCCCATTTAAGCAACTCCTCGACGAGACAGGCAATCGGGCCAATCAGTTAGTTCAAAATGTCGAGCGCTTTGCCGCGGTCGAGGACTTGCTTCACCAAACACTCGATGATTACGGAATCCCGACACGCAGCCAAACTCGCAAATACAATTATGTAGCGAGCATCTCAGAGCCGCAGAGCGGGATTTTGAACGTCGATGAATACCGTGCCGAAAAACTAACTCTCGAAGGCTACCCCGATCACATTGCCAGTACTGGTTTTGCAGCGCTCGCCCTGGTGTTCCATCCTCACATGCGCGATAGTTTTGCTATGTCATGCGAAGGGCTTGGCGACTGGCATGGACAAGCAACGTGGCTGGTCCACTTTCGACAGCGTGCCGATCGCCCGAACCATATTCACGCCTATAAGCTCGGCCAAAAAACTTACCCAATTGCCTTGAAGGGAAGGGCGTGGATCTCCGCTGACAACTCCCAGATCATGCGGATCGAAGCTGAGATGGTGAATCCGGTTCCGGAAATTCGACTTTTGAGTGAGCATCAAATCGTGGAATACGGTCCGGTGTCGTTTCCAAAGAAAAATACAACCGTCTGGCTGCCTAAGAACGCAGAGATTTATTTCGATTTCCGCAAACACCGCTACTTTCGCCGTCACAGCTTCGATCATTTCATGTTGTACTCGGTCGAAACCGATGAAAAACGGAAGGAGCCGGAATTGCCTTCAAGCTGAGGAAAATGCGGGGCAACGCTTTCGAGATTCCCTTGTCTTCCCGCGCAAGAGTTCCTCGATAACGAGGATCGCCCAAGCAATTGCGAATGTTTACAGCCCAAACACTCCGGCGACGCTTCGGAAGAGAAGGGAAGCGCTTTCCCCGAAGTACCTGTTCGGCAGACCTGAGTTCGTTTTCCGTCAGCGGACTCTGAACGACCGCCTGCAAATCGATATCGCTTTTCTCCGGCGCAAAATCTCCTTAGGCCAGCGAGCCGGACAGATATAGCCCGACAAGTTTTCCGCCGAGAGAGCGCTTCACTCCCTCCATCCACCCGAACAAAACGTGTTGATCGCAGCATATGGAGTTGCGTCTTTCATTCGCCGACCCTGCCAAAGGAATCTTAGTCGGATTGGAAGATTTGCAAGAAATTCGCCCACTCTTGGGCAAAACATTTACTTTTTCTTGACAATTCCGTTGTTAGTCCGCGAGTAGCATTGATTCGGCGTGGCTGGGGTGTCTTCCCCGTCGGTCCAAGCGCGAGAGAATACTCGAGTGTAGGTCGCGCGATGGCTGACCTCTCACCTGCTACTTAGACCGGGGAAAGAAGACTTCGCCATGGCGCATCCGTCTTCCCGCCTCTTCTTATCGCACGCGGCTTCGTTGACCGCTATCAGGATCGCGCCATTCGATCCCGTCCTCTCTCAAGCACAAAATTGCTTTGGGCCGATCACGGCGCGAATTTCAGCGGCAGCAATGGTCGAGATGCCCGGTGCGCGGGTTTTCGTTGTCAGTACCTGGTCATCGGACTGGATTCGCGAATCGTCTTCTTGGAAAAACATTCGGCAAGAGTCAAACAAGAATCGAGGCAACGAGTTTTATGTTCGAATCGAGAGCTCACAATCGTGTCGGATTGGCTGGAGAGTTTCTAAGGAACTGCATTTTACGATGCAGGCAGGCGATTTCCAGGATCCCTTCTGCCACCAGTAGGAAGGTGGCAGTGACCGTCCTGCTTAGCTGCGTTTCCGCGGCGGCCCAGACGCTCACAACCCTGTACGATTTCGGTTCCAATCCGCGCGATGGGGCCGACCCGCTGACCGGTGCCGTCTTCGACAACGCTGGCAACCTCGTTGGCGCAGCCGCCATTGGAGGTGGTTCAGGTCGCGGCCTGATCTTCCAGTTGTCGCCCCCAGGAACACCCGGAGGTCCTTGGACTGAAACCGTACTCAAACGGTTTCATAAGAATCCCGATGGAGCGTTTCCGGAATGCCGTCTGATTGTTACTTCGACGGGAGAACTTGTCGGAACCACCTTTGAAGGCGGTACCAACAACGGCGGGATTGCTTTCGCATTGGTCCCGCCTGTTGTGGCGGGCGATCCCTTCAAGAAACTGGTGATTTATAACTTTGGAGGCTTTCCAGGCGACGCAGTGAATCCTAACGCGGGACTATTGGCTAACGGGCCAGTCTATTACGGCGTAGGTAGCGGTGGTGCAAACTTCACCGGCGCCGTTTTTCAATTGACGCCTCCAACCCGGCGCGGACTTCCCTGGACCGAGACCATTCTTTATGGCTTTGAGGAGCGCGGTTCCGGCGATGCTGCATTTCCATCGAGCGAATTGATTATGGATAAGAAGGGCAATCTCTACGGGACCGCCTTGCTCGGTGGCACCAACGATGTGGGAGCAGTGTACGAATTGTCGCCGCCCGCGGTTGTGGGTGGCCCTTGGACAGAGCAGGTCCTGTTTTCTTTCAACGGGGCGGATGGAAGTTCTCCTGCCGGCCGTTTGCTGCTCGATGCGAACGGCACGCTATTCGGAACGACGGATGGAGGGGGTGCGGGCGAAGCAGGCACCGTGTTCCAACTCGCTCCCCCGGCGGCACCCGGTGAACCGTGGACCGAGACCGTACTCTACAGCTTTTCGGGCGCTGTGGACGGAAGCAGCCCCGTAGGCGGTGTCGTGATGAACCAGCAGGGAAGGCTCTTTGGAACCGCGCAACATGGCGGAAACGGTGGTCCTCGAATTAGTGGTAGTGTAGTGTTTGCACTCGATCCTCCAGTGCAGCCAGGCGGCGCATGGACCGAGACCGTGCTTTACGCTTTTGGCGGCCCCGACGGCTTTGCACCTGCTTCCCTCCTGACGTTGAAGAAGGGCAAACTTTATGGGACCACAACACAAGGTGGCTTCTTCGGAACTGGTACGGTGTTTGTGTTGAAACCCTAGGCATATCCGGGATAGGCTTGCGAGTTCAGTTTATCGATGTCGAAGTCTTCTTCCTTCTTCCACAGTGTCAGCGTAATGGCTGCCATCTTGGGTGCCAACGTGAGGCGCACCATAGAGCGAAACGTCGTTGCTCTTCGCTATTGACAGTGCTATACCACTAGTCCATGGCAGAGGCAGCGCGAACCACGACGCCTGAGGCTCAGCTTTTCCGTGATGTTTTCAATGCGAGCCCTATCGGGATTGTAGTAGAGAACTTCGAGGGGCAGCCGCTCTTCGTTAATCCTGCCTTCTGTTCATTCCTCGGATTTAGTGAGCAGGAACTACGCGACAAACACTGTGTGGATTTTTCTCCTCGTGAAGATGCGGAGAAGGACTGGGCGCTTTTTCAGCAATTGAAAGCAGGGTTGATAGATCACTACCAACTGGAGAAACGCTATTTTCAGCGGGACGGTTCATTGATCTGGGGACGCTTGAGCATCTCCTTGTTGAATAGTCGTTCATCGCCGCTGGTCATTGCGATGGTCGAGGACATCACATACAAAAAGAGGGCAGAGGAAGTACTGCGCCGACATTCGGCAATTGTGGAATCGTCAGAAGATGCGATTGGTTCGGTGACTCCGGAAGGCGTTATCGCGAGTTGGAATGCAGGTGCGCAGCGCATCTTCGGCTACAGCGAGAGTGAAGTGGTGGGGAAGCCAGTCACGATTCTTGTCCCGCCTGAGCGACCCGACGAGGAGAACCAGATTCTTGAAACGTTGAAGGCGGGGGGGCGGATTGATCAACTTGAAACGGTTCGTGTCACCAAAACAGGTGAAAGAATCCACGTGTCCGTAAGTATTTTCCCAATTAAAGATTCAGCCGGCAACACAGTCGCTTTTTCTGGTATCACTCGTGACATCACTGAGCGAAAGCGAGCGGAACAGGCGCTACTCGAAAGTGAAGAGCGATTGCGTCTCGCTGCGCAAGCCGGAAGGATGTTCGCCTATTCATGGGATGCGGCCACCGATATCATCGAACGCTCCGGTGAGGCTACGGAGATACTCGGCATAAGAAACCAAGAGGCTGCTACAGGTTCAGCGATTGCGGCGATGGTTCACCCGGATGACAGGGAAAGACTGGAAGCCGCCTTGACGAAGCTAAGTATCGAGAATCCGGTTCTTCGGATCACGTATCGGTTCATACGCCCGGATGGAGCCGTCACTTGGCTGGAACGGAATAGCCGCGCGTATTTTGACACAAACGGTAGCGTAAAGCGCATCGTTGGGATGATTGTCGATATCACGGATCGGAAGATCGCAAAAGCGGCGCTCGCAGAAATGACTCGAAAATTGATCGAGGCGCAGGAGCAGGAACGGACTCGGATCGCGAGGGAGCTTCACGACGACGTCAATCAAAGGCTCGCAATGTTGTCTCTGGAACTGGCACAACTTCGAGACAATCCTTCCGAGGTCGAAAGCCGCGTGCCAGACCTGCGAAGACAAATAACCGAGATTTCTAACGACGTACAAGAGTTGTCACACGACTTGCACCCGTCAAAATTAGAGTATCTGGGTGTCGTCGGCGGACTGAAAAGCTGGTGCCAGGAGTTTGCTGCGCGGCAACGTTTCGAAATAGACTTCAGAAGCGACGTTTCCAGCCATCTACCGCGTGAACTCGGGGTTAGTTTGCTTCGAGTTCTCCAGGAGGCCCTACATAATGCGACGAAATACAGCGGCGTGAAACGGATCGAAGTGGAACTTCGGGAAGACTCGGGCGGGATTCATCTCACAATCAGGGATTCAGGCAAAGGGTTCGACATCGAGACGGCCCTAAAAGGCAACGGTCTAGGGCTGACCAGCATGCAAGAACGCGTACGGCTCCTCGGTGGCACGATTTCCATTGACTCGAAGCCGTTGGGAGGAACGACAATCCATGCTCGCGTGCCGTTTGAGTCAGAACAGGGATCTGAACTGGCCGGATGACTGTGCCCTCTCAGTCAGACTAAACCAGCGAGTGCTGTGCACAGATTCTTTCGAGGACATCCTTGCTTCCTTTTCGGTGATGCTGCCCCGCTGAGGTCCAGCACTGAATGTCGACATCATAATTCCTGACGAACTCGTCCCAACGGTGTTCCTGATGAATCGCCGCATCCGCATTGCCTTGTGCCCACAAGGCAGATATACACTCTCAACCGACCGCAACATGGCGGTGCCCTTCGTTCGCCATTCGCACCGCTTCTACTATGACGTCTGGTATAAGTGCAGATCGATTTTGGTCGGTCGCGGTGCAGTCAGTCACCGTTGAGAGCAAATCAGCAACGTTCACAAGGATAAGAAGGTTCCGTTCAACCGCGCTCTCCACGTCCACACCATCTGTCCTCAATTTCCGAAGAAGCTTAGCGCGATGGGATTCGGTCACCATAACAACCATTGCATTACCACTTTCCAGAGTGAGTTCTATCGAGTGAGCAAGCCCATCCACTAAAACGGCATCATCTGCGCAGACCGTGAGTTCATGGCGTTCAACGTCATGGAGTCCTGAACGTGCAACAACCTTCCCGCGCAGAGCACGGTCGGCATTGTCGATTGCATTGCGATCTTTCAAACCGGTGCTGACGAACTGTTCTCCGTGAAGAACCGCTTCTATCGCAGGCAGAAGTTGGCTTCCAGCCTCCGACTTGACGACATAGCCACCAGCCCCGGTTGTCAAAGCCTCCTCCACGATATCGGAGGCGCGATTTTCGCTCACGAAGAGAATTTTGGACCTCGGACAAACCTTTCGAATTTGGCGAGCGGCCTGTATCCCATTCAATGCTGGAAGACCGATGTCTAGCAGGATGAGATCTGGCCGCAACTGTTGTGCTTGTTGAACAGCTTCGGCTCCATCGCCCGCTTCTCCCACAATCTGCAGTTGTGGGTGTGCCTGAACTTTTTTCGCGAAGAATTGTCGGAACGGCTCGTTGTCGTCGATGATGAGGACGGAAATTTTTGAGTTTTTCAAATTGCCTCCATGTGATTTGGATCACGTCACAGGCTGGCGTGGTGAGATCTGACCTCTAGAGAATTGCATTGACTTACGAGTGCCCCGCGTGCCGAGATAATGGACCAAATCCGGTGAACTGAAAAGCTGCTAATTGTAACAGCTGAAAGGCGGGCTGACCTTCCCGCGCATAGACCCTTTTTTCGAGTCGTCTCCGGAGTTAGCGCCCGCCCCCGATTGCCTTCCCCAAGACCATCCAGAGGCGGGATCAAGTGCACGGGACAGGCCACGAGGGCGACCTTGAACCGTGTGCACACTTGAAAAATCAGTTTTTCGATGCCGTAATTCTTATGCTTGGTGGAAGCCATTTGTTGTTGCTCGAGAGCAAGCAGTATCAGAATGTCGCACATGATCAGCAGAAATTAAGAGCCGCCCGCGCCGTTGCCCGGACGTGAGCGGCTCTCGTTTGAGGCTCATGTTTGTGAGTTTCAAAAAGGTAGATCAACACTGATCTCGCAGAATACTGTCAAGAACGACAGGCGGGCCGCAGCTCTGCTAGGTGTACAGTCTCTCGTCCCGCAACAGCGGGCTGAGGAGACTCACTATGGGATTTCTTGCATGGATCGTCGTTGGTCTGATCGCCGGTTGGCTCGCTGGTCAGCTTATGAAGGGTGGTGGCTACGGTACGCTCGCGGACATCATTCTTGGACTCCTTGGCGGGCTTTTGGGAGGTTGGATCTTCGGGAAACTGGGAATCTCCACGGGTGGGGGCATGATCGGGTCAATCATTGTTGCGTTTATCGGTGCGGTGATTCTTGTCGGGATTACGCGCTTGCTGAAGAGAGCTTGATTTCTGACGCTAACCAAGCCAGCGGGCGATTACACAGATTTATCGAGCGTTGCCTGCAACGTATATTTCATCGGAAGGAATCAACGCGAAAAGCCCGGTTGATTCTATGAAGGTGGACGTGGCTGCCAATGCAAGCCATAGCAGAGACACTATTATCCATGCCATGGTAATCACTTCGTCGCTTGGTTTTCTCAAGAACATCGCAGTTCTGAGGATTCGTGAATCCGAAAAAGCCGCCACTCCTGTTGGGTAAGAGCGGCGGCTTCCCGTCTCCGTATGAGAGACCAACGCTTCACAATGTTGTCAACTGTGTCCTTGCCCTGCACACTGTCAAACCGGACAGCTCCTCGTGATGTCCATCCGTCTGTATAGTTCACTAGCGAAGGCCGCGCTCGATCAGGCTGGAGAGAAGAGCCGCTGACACCGCCGGCACCAATAGAAAAATTCCGACCCTGGCGAATCGTGATCAAATCGTCGCTTGGTTTTTCTTAGAAACATCGAATCAGGTTCGAATTTGCGCAACAAAGCCGGTTACTCGTGGAGTTTGACCAATCGCAAGTAGTTCAGTGCGGTTTCCGCGTCGCTGAACTCTTTGCCAAAGTCATTGGTTTCGAGTAACTCTTTGTGTCGAGCAGTGATGATCCCGTGCGCTACAGCAATATGATCCAGCATCTTCACTGGGTCAGCTTCGAGCATCGCCGTTTGGTAGACGTGGTGCCATCGATATTGTGAACGCATGGGGCGTTACCTTTCACAAGTACGCAGTTGGTGCAAGAAAGCCGCCTAACGGGTCAGGGGGTATTAGGCGGCTCGCTTACGTATACCAGATGAGCGTAGAAAGGCTATCGGGCACTGGCTGCGCTGGACACTAGCAAAAATCCTAGCGCCAGCCGTGAGATTTCTTGCCTCCTCTGCGACTGTGATAGCAAGTAGATACCGCAAAGCTGTCTCTTCCTTAATCATTCCGCCATATGGGGAATTGATCGGGTTAATTGACACTTAATCGGCGATAACAATAACTACGCCACGGTTCAGCTCCTGGAACACTGGAATCTTGCCAAGAACAACAAGGCTTTTTGACGCTGTGATAGCGTCGTGCCTAGCCACATCGTCTCATCGTATGACGATGTGGTTAGGGCTGGATGAGTGTGGGTCCACTCGCTCAGCCCGCATTGATCTTCCTTTCGCCTCGCTCATCCCTTGAATGAAAAAGAAATGACGGCGACTCGAAGTCAATGCGTGCAATCTCCTGATACTTCATTGACGCAGAGCAGCGACCTCGACATCTAGGGTGGCATAGTCCGCCTCGGCACACGTTCCCTGGTTTATGCGGCTAATACCAATACGTTCCTAATCAGTTCCTCCGATTCCGCTTGCAGCCAATCGTCTAAGTCGTGGCCATCTTCTCGTCCGCGCTGCTCGTACAGCTGACAAGCACGAACGCGAATCTGTCTTTGAAACAATTCAAATGATTCGTCTTGAGTGCTCCATAGCCCGGTGAGTGCGTGGGTTTTCATTGCGATTGCCCTCCTACGCGGCAGGGATGCCAGAAGAAAGCTGCCCAACAGGTCTCGGCGTCAGGCGGCTTGGCCGGTTACTTTACACCAGAGGAAAAGACCTTACCAACGTGTCGATTCCGCTGCACACTCCCAAAAATGCGAGCCACTAGCCTTGAGATTTCTTGCCTGGCTTCAACGCGTGGCTCACTGCCGAAGCGCTACGTCCAAAGCTATCGAAGGGATGGAGTACCGACGGCGCATCCTGTAGAACGGCTTGGACTGTAGCTACGAGTTCGCAAGCTACGTTTTCCAGTCTGCACAATGTCAGGAAAGACAACCAGCGAGCTAGGGAACTTAGGCGGCGATGATGTGGTTCCGCATCGCGTAGCGTACAAGTTCGGCGTCGGATTTGATTTCAAGCGCTTCCATGACCCGGTACTTGTGGAAGGCCACGGTTCGAGGAGTTATGCCTAGAATATCGGCGACCTCCTCCATCTTTTTTCCTTCAACCAGCAACTTCAAAACTTCACGTTGTCGGTCTGTGAGCCGTGCTGCCTCTTCCACCATCTCTTTGTTCTGCCGTCGTAGGCGATCGATTTGTTCCCTGGGAAGTGTCTCTGAGATATAGGTGTTCCCGCGCAGAACGGCGCGAATAGCGACGACCAATTCCGAGGCCGCGCATGTTTTTACCAAGTACCCGGATGCGCCGCGACGGAATGCTTCGGCAGCCACTTCGGTGTCCCGGTTCATCGTGAGGTAAACAAGCTTGATGGTGGGCTGCATTTCTTTCACCCGCTCGCCAGCATCCAGACCGTTCAAAATTGGCATGGCGAGATCGACCAATATGAGGTCCGGCTGCCGCTTCGCAGCCGCTCGAACCATGGCACGTCCATTACCCACGATGCCTACGACTTCGAATTCATTTTCGAGCAGTGTCTTGAACAGTTCTGCGACCAAAGTGTGGTCGTCGGCGATTAGAATGCGGGTCCGCTGAGGCATTTTCCTACCCCATATTTTATGTCAGCCTTGATTCTGGGTCGTAGTTGGATGGGCAGAGCCACAGACAGATAAGAATTATCTGCAGCGCGATTGGGTGTCTATGGCGGACATCATGGCGAACTGTGACAGTTCCCAGTAGTTTGCGCAAAATGTGCTCCTCGACTCAAGGGTCAGAATTTCCACGTTCCCGCTGCTACAAGAACGAAGTGTCAGGCCTGCTAATCTGCTGATTTCGGTGACAATTTTCGGACCGTTTTCCATCTTCCTTCCTGCAAAACCCTTGCCGTACCAACACTGAGCTGTGGTTATCGTCATCAATTGCATGGGCACGCGAAAGAGACGAAATGCGAATTTCGGTGAGGAGGTGTGTATTGTCCTCTTGGGGCGCAAAGATCGGGGTGTCGGGCAGAAGTAAGACCACCCTCGCTGTGGGATGAGAGCGGCCTCACTTTTCTTCGCATTCTGTTTCCGCGGCGCGAATCCTAGACAACATCCCGTCCTTTGGGAAACTGGCAGGAGCGACAGGAAATGGAATGTGAAAGGGGCCGAAAAGTGAAGCCGCCCTCTTGGGTGGGAAGAAAGCGGCCTGCACTTTGGCTTTCCATCTACTTCTGCTTCCGATCCTCGATGAGATCCGCTCCACCAATAAAGCTGGCATTCCTGCCAGTGTTCAGCGCTCCCAAAGCCTTATACGTTTTTCTTGCTCACCCAAAGTTGTAAGCTTCTAACGCACCGCCCAACGGTCTCGCCGTCGGGCGGCATTTTTTTGTGATCACAAAGGGAGTTTTAAGGGCCGCACCGTCGACGCTTGGGGAAGGTGGACAGATGCAGCCCTTGCGTGATTTCCCAAGAGTGCTACGACTGTGCACGGCCCGCCTTGTTGCAGGTTAACGATGCGCTCCACGCAGCCGCGACTGTCAGGCCCTCGGTCGATGTAGTCGCCAAGAAAGGCCAGGGTATCTTTTCGCTCGAGTTCCGGGAGTAAGGCTGCGAGCAGATTCTCAAGTGCCGCGGCATCGCCGTGTATGTCTCCAACTGCCACCGTGGACATGTGTATAGCACCGTTGCACACACTATTGTACAAAGCCCAACAGCGATTGCTGGGGAAATGCCTGGCGGCGATTCGACGGAGAGAAGTAACCTCACCGAACGAAACGAATCCGCTTGAGTCGACGGCTTTCTCACAGAGGGCGATTACACTCGGTACAACGGACGCCTACCGGCCGCCAATGGGAGCAAAGACCGAAATCTTAGAGAGAACTAGATCTGAATGATCCCCCGGCGAACGCCGATGGCAACCGCCTGCGTGCGATCGTTTGCGCCGAGTTTTTCCTTGATGTGTTTCAGGTGGGCTTTCACTGTCTCTTCTGTAATAAATAGCTTTTCGGCAATGTCGCGATTGCGCTGTCCGCGAGCGAGTTGACAAAGAATCTCGACTTCACGCCCGGTAAGCCGTTCGTCGCTGTAGTGTTCGGCCAAGTAGGCCGCGATCTCGGAAGGTATTCTCTTTTTCCCGGCATGAACCTGGCGAATTACATCCACCAATTCACTTGCAGGCATCGTCTTCAACATGTAGGCACGAGCTCCCGCCTCCAGTGCCCGTTGAATCTCCGCATCACCGGCAAATGTCGTCAAAATGACAAAACGGGCCTGAGAAAATTTCGACCGGATCGCAATCATCGCATCGATGCCACTCATGTCGGGAAGGCGCAGATCCAGGAGTGTGACATCGGGTCTGCATTCGTCAAAACGCTTAATAGCTTCCAGGCCGCTGGAAGCTTGACCTACCGGAAGCATGTCATGTTGAGATTGAATGACGGTTGCAAGCCCTTCGCTCAGAAGCGGGTGATCGTCAACCATGAACACGCGGATTCGCTCTGCAGTCACTACGTCACCTCGATGCTGGTCGTAGGCCGGATCGGATGTGCTAGCTGAATAACAGCAGAGTCGCGCAAAGGAAGCAATTGGACGATGGTATGGCAATACTTTGGTATTGGACCAAGCAACCATGACGTTAATGGTCAGTTGGAACGTGAGTGGAAGCGATTCATCCGGACGACCTGCGAAACTTAAGCCCGATTGCCACTGGTGCCGCTATTTCAGACATCTGTTTCGAAACTGCCTTGTTTCGGGGAAGGTGGTTGTTCAGGAGCTAGATGAACCTGCTCGGGCAACATCAATGCCATGATTGCTGAAATAAGAGAGAGAATTCCCGCACAGATGAGGCCGTAGTACGAGTTGCCAGTCCGTTGTCGAATCAGGCCAAAAGTATAAGGCCCGACGAATCCGCCTAAGCTTGAGACCGACGTGACCAGCGCTATGCCGGCGGCGGCCGTAAAACCACTCAGGAATTCGTCCGGTATCGAGATGAAAACCGGGAACGAGCTGTACAAACCGATAGCGACCGCAGAAAGCAGAACGATTGACAACGATGGCGAGCGCGGCGCGCCAAGAAGCAGCATTCCTATCCCGGCTAAGGCCACCGAGGCTGCTATGTGGTACCGCCTCTCCACTGTCCGGTCCGAGTGGCGCGACACTATGATCATCGCGATTACGCCAAAGAGATTCGGGATCATTACCCCCAGACCCACGATGGTATTGGACCTTCCTACCAAGAGCGACCCTAAAATCAGCGGCAACCAGAAATTAAAGCTGTAACCCCCAAAACCCCCGACAAAACCAATACAAGCGAGATGCCACACTCTTCGATGAATGAGAGTCTGTATCAAAGAGAGCGATCGCGATTCAGTTTTCTGCTGTTCTTTCAGTTCGAGCTCCGCAGTGACCCATCTCTTTTCTTCCACAGTGAGAAACTTAGCCTCACGAGGACCATTCGGCAACAACTGCTTGGCGAGGATTGCACAAATCACTGTTGGCAGTCCCTCCAGAATAAGCAGCCACCGCCAACTGCTGAGACCGAACCAATGCACATGATCCAGAATGAAACCTGAAAGCGGCGCCCCTAGCACAATGGCCATGGGCATTCCCACCAGGATCAGCGCAAACGCCTGTGCTTTCTCCAGTCGTCGAAACCAGTAACCGAGGTACAAAACAACACCGGGGAAATATCCCGCCTCTGCTAGTCCGAGCAAAAAGCGCGCGCTATAGAGCTGGTGGGCGGACTGTACAAAGCCGGTGAAAGTCGCTACTACGCCCCAGGTGATCAGGATGCGTGAGATCCAAACCCGCGCTCCGATTCGGTGCAGAATGAGGTTGCTGGGGATCTGGAATATAAAATAACCCCAGAAAAAGACTCCAGCCGCTAAGCCGAATTGTTCGCTGGTGATTGCCAGTTCGCGGTTCATTGTCAGAGCCGCAAACCCTATGTTGACCCGGTCGAGGAAGGCAAGAAAATAGAGCACGAAGAGAAATGGCAGCAGTCTGATCCTGAGTTTCCGGATCACGACCGTCTCGATCGAGTTTGAGCGAATAGGAAGGCTTTTCTCCATGCTCATCTTGCTATCCGCCGGTACACCTGGTTGGGCACAAGTATTCGATGCTGTGTGGCATCATCCATTGTTGGATCTGTATTGCGAATCCGCCCACCCCACATTGTATGGCCATGCGATTGTCGTCAGCTTCGGCTCCACAACTGGCTGCGAGGAAAGCGCTGACAGCACCCCGGTGTGTTGAATTTGGGGAAGAACGAGTGTGACTGCTCACGCGGGCATGGCCGAACAGTGGCTCAACGTTGCGCGATAGAGGATAATCCCTGAACGCACGAATCAGGGAGATTCTGTGGGGACCTCACTGGCGGCAGAGCCGCTGCTCGCTTTAGCAGTCACCGTTACCTCAGAGCAGCGCGTCGACTCTGTCCTGCAGAATATTGTTCAAGGTTTGGCATCACAGCCGGGAGTGGCATTGGCCCGGATTTGGCTATTACCGTTCGTCGAACTCCCTAGTATTTGCCACGCCGGGTCGGACTCCCCAAATGATCTTTGTCTCGTGGCGAGTGCTGGAACTCCCATCAATTCACCTGGGGAAGATTGGAGCTTTCTGCGGGGACATTTTGCTCGCGTGCCGTTCAATGTCGGAAAAGTAGGCCAGGTGGCAGCAAGTAGGCAACCGATTCTTATCGAAGACGTCGCCGCCGAAAACGAATGGGTTGTGCGCCCGGAATGGGCGAAACATGAGGAAATTCGAAGTTTCGCGGGCCATCCCCTCATCTTTCGAGACAAACTGCTCGGTGTCATCGCTGTCTTCAGCCGCCACTCCCTCGGCCCACAAGAGTTCACCTGGTTAGGTCTGTTTGCGAATCAGGCCGCGCTCGCAATCAATAACGCCTGCTCGGAACAGGCTCTGGAGTCAAGCGACCGCAATCTTGCCGCGATCATCGATACGATCCCGACACTGGCGTGGACCATGCTACCGGATGGTTCCAACGAATTTCTGAGCAAGCGATGGGAGGAATATACCGGTCTTTCTGTTGACGACTCTCTTGGTTGGGGCTGGCAGGTTGCTTTTCATCCGGAAGACCTGCCTCCATTGATGGAAAAATGGAAGAAGATGTTGGTTTCAGGAGAGGCGGGAGAGCAGGAGGCGCGTCTTCGCCGTCATGATGGAGTTTATCGGTGGTTTCTTATTCGCGCTCAGGCCCTCCGTAACAACTCTGGCAAGATTGTGAGATGGTGCGGCACCAGCACGGATATTGAGGACCTAAAACGTGCGGAGCAGGCGCGGCGGGCAAGTGAGCGTAATCTTGCAGCTATCATCAACACGATCCCGACCACAGCATGGACTACTCGTCCCGATGGCTACTGCGATTTCCTAAATCAAGTGTGGCTCGATTACGCGGGTATGACAGCGGAACAAGCACAGGGTTGGGGATGGGCGGAAGCAATCCATCCAGACGATCGCAAGAGATTTGTCGAGGAGTGGCAGTTGTGTCTGACTTCGGGCACGCCCGTCAATACAGAGGCGCGCATTCGCCGATTCGATGCTGCATATCGCTGGTTCCTGATTCGTGGCAATCCATTGAGGGATGAATCGGGCAACATCCTCAAGTGGTACGGAACTTGTTTAGACATTGAGGATCACAAGCGCGGAGAGCAGGACCTGCGCGCCAGAGAACTATCCTGGCGCCAGATCGTCGACAACATTCCCGGGCTCGTGGCGACGACGGGCGCGATGGGCGAAGTGGAGTTTCTGAACCGCCAGACGTTGGAGTATTTCGGCAACACAACTGAGGAGTTGAAGGAATGGGCGCTCATCGGTGCGGTTCATCCAGATGACCTCCCTCGAGTAATTGAGGCGCGCAAAAAGTCGATCGAGGCGGGGCAGATCTATGAGGTTGAGCACCGCTGCCGTCGCGCTGATGGGGTTTACCGATGGTTCCAAGTCCGCGGTCTTCCGGTGCAAGACGCGGGAAATAAGGTAACCGCGTGGTACCTCCTCCTTACAGACATCGATGATCGTAAAAAGGCAGAAGAGGCTCTGCGAGCAAGTGAGCGCGAACTTCGGTCGATCTTTAACACGATCCCTACTCTTGCAGGAGCGACTAGTCCAGATGGCTCTGCCGTTCTTGTTAATCAGCGCTGGCTCGATTATGCGGGCATGACCGCGGAACAAGCTGCCGGCGGGGTGTGGGCGGAAGCGACGCATCCGGACGACCTAAACCATTTGATGGATTGGTGGCGATCAACTATTACTGCTGGAGAACCAGCAGAGATTGAAGTGCGCTATCGTCGATTTGACGGGGAGTATCGCTGGTTTCTATGTCGCGTAGACGCCTTGCGCGACGAATCCGGAAGGATCGTCAGATGGTATGGGACAGATACGGACATCCACGACCGGAAACGAGCTGAGGCACAGCTCGAGCAGTCCTATCTCCGTCTCGCCGAAGCTCAGCGGTTGAGCAAGACGGGCAGCTTCATCATCGATTTGATGACGGACGAGCACGATTGGTCCGACGAAGCTTACCGCATCTTTGAGTTCGATCCTTCAACGAAGGTCACGGCGCAGATGATTCGGGAGAAGGTTCATCCCGAGGACCTCCCGACGTTCGACGCGGTGGTGGCGCGCGGAATGACGGCTACGGATGTCGACTTTGTATTCCGCATTGTGACCACGGGTGGCACCGTGAAGCACATAAGTGGCCTGGCGAGGGTCATGGCACAAAGCGGAGGGCGCTCTTTTCTTATTGGCGCTTTTCAGGATGTGACTGCAAGCAAGGTCGCCGAGGAGAACCTGAACAAGGCACGCTCCGAGCTTGCCGACGTCGCGCGTGTCACGATGCTGAATGTTTTAACCGCCTCCATTGCCCACGAGATCAACCAGCCGCTCGCGAGTCTCGTCACCAACGCCAGTATTTCTCTTCGGAGATTGAAAGCTGATCCCCCGAATGTCGAGGGCGCGCTCAAAACTGTGCAACGAATTATTCGCGATGCCAACCGCGCTTCCGATGTGATCACGCGACTGCGTGCGCTCTTTAGCAAGAAGGAATTCACACTGGAACCGTTGGATCTGAATGAGACGGCTCTAGAGGTAATCACGGTGTTGTCGGACGAACTCCAGAGAAAACGAGTGCTGATGCTGACCGATTTGGACACCAGCTTGCCCGCCGTGACAGGCGATCGAGTGCAACTTCAGCAAGTCATCTTGAACCTAGTGCGAAATGCAGCGGACGCGATGAGTTCAATCGAAGACCGCCCAAGAGAATTAATCATCAGAACTGCGCGAGAAGAGGGTGATTGCGTCTGCCTGAGCGTGAAAGATGCCGGAGTCGGCGTCGAACCGAAGGCTGCAGAGCGGCTTTTCCAACCCTTCTACACAACGAAGACTAGCGGTATGGGCATCGGGCTGTCCATCAGCCGTGCCATTATCGAGGCTCATCAGGGCCGCCTATGGGTAGCAGCGAACGCTGGCCCCGGAGCGACGTTTGCCTTCTCTGTTCCAACCGGACAAAGTCATCACACCAAGTCGTCATTTGCTGTTGGATTTCTGAGCAACGGAGACGAATTGAGGTGGATGCCCGAAGTACTGAAAATTCTGCAGGATGAATTTCCCAACGTGAATGTCACTGCGTCAACTCAATTTTCGCCTGCCCTCGCAGAAGCTCTTTCGAAAGGACAGATTGACGCGGCCTTACTTCGAAGGGAAGAAGGCTGGTCAGATTTGGCATATGAAACTCTTTTCCGCACTCCTTGTATCGTTTACCTGCCGAAGAGTCACCGTTTAGCAGCATTTCAAGAGATTGGCCCACAAGTCCTCGTCGGCGAAACATTTGTCATACCCGCCAAGACCGCCCCTGTACTTCGCGGGGCCATCGACGATTATCTCAAGCGATCCGGTGTCAATATTACGCCAACTCATGAGGTGGACAGTCCGACGGGGATGGTGTCATTAATCTCAGCTGGCGGCATCGGGATCTGGCCGAATTATCCTCCGCTCAATTTTCTACCCTATTCCGTAACCACCCGTCCTCTTAAGGGAGATCCGCCCACGATCGAGCTGGTTCTCGGCTACAAGAAATCGAACTCATCCCCCATTCTAAAGTTTTTGCTTTCCCGATTGGACGAACTGACCACACGTGCCACGAAAAGGGAGGCTTAAAGCTCCTGGCGCGGAAGCAGTACCAAGGTCGAATTGACGCAGTCCGGCAAAGTAGCGCATTTTTTCGCTGCGGAGGGATTTGCCTACGGCGTTCCTGATGGGGGCGGAAGCAATACTAAAGTCGAATAGACGCCGCCTACACTAGTCCTGCATTGTCTAGCTATGAAGTTTCAGGTAGGAAACGGCGCGACCGAACGTCCGCTTCTGTCTGTAGTTGATGATGATGAGATGCTACGCGAGTCGCTCCCCGATCTGCTCCAAGAGTGCGGCTTTGCCGCACGAGCTTTCTCGTCTGGGCAAGAGTTTCTCTCGTCTGATTATGTGAATCAGACCAGGTGTCTGATCCTCGATGTCGCGATGCCGGGAATGTCCGGAGTTGATCTTCAAGAGGAATTGAAACGACGTGGGCAAGTGATTCCGATCATCTTCATCAGCGGTCAGAAGGACGAAGATGTCCGGAAACAAGCACTCAAACAAGGGGCTGTCAAGTTTCTGTACAAGCCGTTCAGCGATAGCGATTTGCTTAATGCGGTCAACGTGGCCCTTGATGAGGATTGAGGGTACACCTGCGCAAGTTGTGAAGTAGTAAAATGAGCTTCTCCGGCTCGCATGGTCATCAAGAGGAGTCTTCACGAATGACGACTGCCAAGCCCATCGTATTCGTTGTGGATGACGACGACTGGGTGCGCGAGTCGCTGGAAACCTTGATACATGACGAGGGATGGCATCCAGAGACCTTCGCCTCCGCACAAGAATTCCTTGATCGCCCGCGAGAATTTACCCCCAGTTGTCTTGTGCTCGATATCTCCCTTCCCGGCCTCAATGGTCTCGATCTGCAAAAGCGCATTGCCGTCGAACGTACTGACATGCCGATCATCTTCATCACGGGTTCCGGCGATGTACCGCAGTCAGTGCAGGCGATGAAGGCAGGCGCTGTTGAATTCCTCACGAAACCATTTAGTGCCGATGTATTGTTGACGGCGATCCGGCAAGCCCTGGAACGAAGCCGCCTGGCTCTTGCTCAGGAGGCGGAAATGCGAGAGCTCCGGAACCGCTACGCGTCACTAACTTCTCGAGAGCGCGAGGTCATGACCTTGGTTGTTTCCGGTCTCTTGAATAAGCAAGTCGCTGGCAAGCTCGGCATCAGCGAGGTGACGGTGAAGGCCCACCGAGGGCAGGTAATGCAAAAAATGAAGGCCAACTCGGTTGCCGATCTGGTCAAGATGGCCGAGAGGCTCCACCACAGCGCCGCAACAAAGGAAAACGTGCGTCTGGAAGAGCGCACTCGCATTGCCCAGGAACTCCACGACACGCTCCTGCAAACCTTTTTGAGCGCCTCGATGCAACTCGGGGTGGCAGTTGATGCTGTGCCCGAGGAATCGCCCGTGAAACCACGGTTGGATCGGGTGCTTCAAATCATGAGCCAAGGGATCGAGGAGGGTCGAAGCACGATACAAGGGCTGCGCTCGTCTCATTCTGCGAACAGGGATCTCGTGATCGCCTTATCTGGCATTGAGCAGGAGCTTTCCTGCCGTCCTCATATTGATTTTCGGGTCAATGTTTCGGGACAGCAGCAACCGCTGAACCCGCTCATCCAGCAGGAGCTATACCGTATTGGAAGAGAGGCACTTCTGAATGCGTTTTGTCATTCCGCGGCGAAGCTTGTCGAGTTCCAACTGGAATATACGGATCGAGAGCTGCAGATGCGGGTTCGTGACGACGGAACCGGAATCGATCCTCAGGTGCTCCGCGATGGCCGTGAAGGACATTGGGGACTAGCAGGCATGCGCGAGCGGGCCGAGAGAATCGGCGGCTTGCTCAGAATCTCCAGTATTCCTGGTAATGGGACCGAAGTCCGATTGTCTATTCCAAGTGGTATTGCGTTTTCAGTTTCAGCGACTGAGCACACCGCGTGAATAACTCCGGCTGACTATTCTTGGCGCTTCAGGGCAATAGGGACGAAATAGCAGTTATGTTCGGCAATTTTCATGCCGGCACCAAACGCACGTCGAACAGCTTGCAACCGTATTCGCTACCATCGTAGATATTCAGTACGGCGGGGCCACAGAAAAGGCCGTCAAGCAATTGGGTCTCGATAAGTATTTCGGATGTCAGAGTCCGATGAACAGGGCATTTGTTTGCAATTTCCAAAAGCTTCTGACGCTGCTCAGCGGTCAGATCACCACCAAACAAAATTTCTCTTTCGATCCGGTCAACAAGTCCTTCTTTGTTTTCACAGTGCACGCAATCCTGCGTGGATCTGTTTGTGCGTCATCTGGACCCGAAGCTTCGAGCCGCCATGCTTTTCGGCTCGCATATGCTCGGACAGTCATGGCGGTGCATGCATCTAGTGCGGTGAGCAGAAGTTCGTAGGGATTTGGACCGGCATGGCAGCCGCTGTCCTCGACCGGTTCGTCAGCCAGGAATTGGTGTGGTCCGATCGAGACATTCTCACGAATCCAGCACCTTCTGACGTCGCTTCCACGTCTCTAGACATCTTCAAGTCCCTTTCGTCGAGCAAAAGCTCGAGAAGCAAGAATAGTGCCAATCAGAAGCGCGGAATCGCGGGGACGACAGCTTTCTTTCCATATGTTTGAAACCGTACGAATCGTTGAAAAGTAGTGATTTTTGCTTCTGCTCGTCGTTCGTCATTCGCTAAACAGCCGCCGCAATTCTGGTGCTCACTTTCTTTTGTTTTTCAGCACTTTCGCAATGGCGAGCTGGTTGCGTGGTTCTCCTGCGTCGGTGTTCGACAAAAAGGACTGAAGGGAATTGAGGAGTAAATGGCTAAGCCTCGAATCGTTATAGTCGGCGGGGGCTTTGGCGGACTGGCCACCGCCAAGGCTCTCAAGAAGGCGCCTGCGGAAGTCACACTAATCGATCGCACGAATCACCACTTGTTTCAGCCCCTGCTCTACCAAGTGGCGACGTCGGTTCTGTCCCCCAATCAAATTGGCTTTCCGATCCGGGGGATTCTCCAAAACCAGAAGAACACCAC
>Ga0126383_10000228_pt1 | contig 29271 bp, 20 predicted proteins | sample PanSoiMetPlot_35_FD_96882 | JGI IMG/M metagenome (GOLD analysis project Ga0126383, IMG submission 96882) | Tropical forest soil microbial communities from Panama - MetaG Plot_35 | ecosystem: Environmental > Terrestrial > Soil > Tropical forest > Bulk soil | place: Panama | collected 2016-02-17 | reverse complement strand
CTTTCTGAAAAAGTTATAGAGCGTTATCGCGCCAGTGAACTGTCGCCGGCTGAGCTGTTGGCGCTCGACGATCACCTGGCAGGGTGTGAATCGTGTCAGGTTCAGATGCGGAACGATGAGAAGTTGGCGGGAGGTTATGGGCAAGCAATTTCGGCTCTTCATTTGGAAAGCGCATTTGCGGACTCGCACCTGGCCTATCAACAGATGGCCGACTACGTGGACGACAAAGCCAGCGATTTGGATCGCGAGCTCATCGACAGCCACCTGGAATCTTGCCTGAGTTGCCGCGCAGAACTGAGAGACCTTGAGGCCACCAAGGCTGCGATCGCCGAACGGCCAACTGCGGTGTCTTCGCCTCGCCGGTCACTTAGTTTTAGAGAAACCCTGGCGGCCTGGTGGCAGTTGCCGGCGATTAGGATATCTCTTCAGGTAGCCGCTGCCATCATTCTGGTGGTGGCTGCCATTTGGCTGGTCAAGCTCTATTCGCGCAAGCCGGACCAACAGGCCCAACAACACTCCGGCCCGCTCGAAGCAAACCGGCCAGCCCCAGGTGGTTCGCCGACCGTGCCTTCGCCCGAAGATCAGAAAGACGTTCCCTTCGTAGCCGATCTAATCGATGCCGGCAGTCATATCACGTTGACCAGCGATGACAAGCTTTCAGGCATTGACGCAGCCTCCATTCAGATCCAGAACGAAGTAACTGCAGCGCTAAAAAATGGCCGCGTAAAGGTCTCGCCGCTGATCGCTGAGCTCAAAGGACAATCCGGAAAATTGATGGGAACCGGGTCGTCGGATTACGGCCTGGTCAGTCCGGTCGCGATGGTCATCGAGTCACGCACGCCGATGTTTCGTTGGCGCGCAGTCAACGGCGCTGAGAATTATGTCGTGGCCATCTACGACCTGAACTCGAAAAAGATTGCCGAGAGCGCTCCACTTACCGAGACGAAATGGAGAGCGAACGCGCCGCTCGAGTACGGTCGCGTCTACACCTGGCAAGTCAGAGCGAACAAGCCGGGTGAGGAAGTCATAATGCCGCCTCCGGCTGCCGCGGAAGCGAAATTTAGAATCATCGATGCCGCCAAAGCCGAGGAGTTGGCGCAGGTCCGCCGCGATCACCAGGGTTCGCACCTGGTTCTGGGGCTGACTTACGCTGATGCCGGCATGCTTGATGAATCCGAGCAAGAGTTGCGTAAACTTCTTGCCGCCAATCCTGAATCCACCGTTGCCCGCAGTCTTCTGCGGAGTGTCGAAGCGCAGAAGAGTTCCAAATAACCGCACCACTATCCTCCGCTCCGGCGGTCTCCCTGGTAATAAATCAATCGTGACGTGGCTTTCCGCTTCGCGCCATCCGGGCTTGATGTTGTCGCGTTCACTGCACGCTGAAGCACATCCGGTCTCGCTCAAAAGTTCCTTCTGCCTGGAAGTCTAAAAAAAGAAAACCGCGGCCATGGTAATAAGCGGCTTTCTCTCCGTCGTTCATTCGTGAAAGCACTTGGATCGCGAACCGATCTTTCGGTACGTGGAACCTGGCGGCTTTGATTGGTCAACGGAGTTTCAAGGGGGGAAGTGAAATGAATTCTCTAAAAGCAGAACAACATCGCCGCAGCCTCACCGTCGCGTTGCTAGTTGCGGGCCTCTCGCTGGCGTCGGTCCTCGGCGCTGAGGCGGCCATGGCGAAATGGGAGGGCATCACTGCGGGCTTATCTTCAGCGCCGGAGTTCCGGACCTCGTCTGCGCTCAATCCGCCCATGACCTTTGTCGTGACTAACACGAATGATAGCGGCTTGGGTTCCTTGCGACAGGCGATCCTCGATGCCAACGCCAACGCGGGCGCCGATACGATCACCTTCAACATACCCGGCGCCGGCGTGCAAACCATCAAGCCGAACGGTACGTTACCGACCATTACGGATCCCGTGACGATTGACGGGTATACCCAACCTGGAGCGAGCGCCAACACGCTCGCCGTGGGTGACAACGCCGTGCTGCTGATCGAGTTGAATGGAGTCAATAGCGGTCCGGACGCGGTTGGCCTGGTGCTCTTTCATGGCGGCACGACCGTGCGCGGCCTGGTAATCAACGGTTTCAACGGGCCGGCGATCGATATGGAGAATTTTTCCGGCAATGACATCGAAGGCTGCTTTATCGGCACCAATACGACCGCGACCGGAGCTGTGGCCAACCATGACGGCATCCGCGTCAACGTTAGTTCGCAGAACATCGGTGGCCGGACGCCAGCCGCGCGCAACATAATCTCGGGCAATATCGCCAATGGAATTCTCCTGGCTTCCGGCGGCGACGCTCAGGTGCAGGGCAACTACATAGGCACAAACGCTGCCGGCACGGCTGCTGTGCCCAACGGCGCCAACGGCATCTTCATCGATTTCAGCAGCGACAATACTATTGGCGGCATGCTGACCGGCGCGGCGAACATAATCGCCTTTAATGGCGGCAGCGGCGTGCTGATCAGCTCGAACTCAGCCCCGGCGTTTGCCAGTGACATAAGCCAGAACTCGATCTATGCGAACGGTGGTCTGGGAATCGATCTCGAGCCTGCCGGCGTCACGCCGAACGACGCTTGCGACACAGACACGGGTCCTAACAGGCTGCAGAACTTTCCCGTGCTGACCGCCGCCACAGCCGACGCCAACAACACTACGATTCAGGGCACGCTGAACAGTATTGCCAACGCGCAGTATCAAATTGAATTTTTCTCTAACTCCGCCTGCGATCCATCAGGAAATGGCGAGGGTCAAACATTTCTCGGCACGACCACCGTTACCACCGATGGTTCGTGCAATGGCGCGTTTCAATTTGTCATTCCGAATTCCTCAGTCGTTGGGTCTCTCATAACTGCCACGGCTTCCGGTTCCGGCGGCAGTACGTCAGAATTCTCTTCCTGCATCGCGGTCACCGCGGCGAGCCCGACACCAACTCCGACTCCGACAGCAACGCCGACTCCTACGCCAACACCCACACCGACGCCAACACCGACGCCAACGCCGACGCCGACTCCAACACCTACATCGACGCCAACTCCAACTCCAACGCCGACACCAACGGCAACTCCGACTCCGACTCCAACGCCGACTCCGATGACGATTCAATTTAGCTCATCGTTTTACACAGTCGGCGAAGGCGATCAGCACGTTGATATCACCGTCACGCGGTTGGGCGATGCGAGCGCTGCCGCGAGCGTTACCTTTGCCACCAGTGACGCCGCGGGCACGCAAAACTGCCAGGCGATCAGCGGGGCTGCTTCTTCCCGGTGTGACTATGAAACCAACGTCAGCACGATTCAATTCGCCGCCGGTGAGACTTCCAAAACCATCCCGGTCCTGATCATCGACGACTCTTACCTGGAGGGTCCGGAGAGGTTCTTTGTCAATCTCAGCAATCCGTCAGGCGCTATCCTGGGCTTGCCGGCAACTGCGCCCGTGACCATCATGGACAACGACATCGCGAACGGCGTCAATTCGATCGACACGCCGGACTTCTTTGTGCGAATGCACTATTTCGATTTTCTCAATCGCGAACCTGACGCCGGCGGCCTGGCGTTCTGGGTCAACGAAATAACTTCCTGTGGGGCAACCCAGTCGTGCATAGACGTCAAGCGGGTCAACGTCTCCGGGGCCTTCTCGCTTTCGATTGAGTTCCAGCAGACCGGCTTCCTGGTTCATCGAATCTATAGGTCCGCCTATGGCGCTGCTACCGGTACGTCAACGCTGGGGGGATCGCATCAGCTGGCAGTGCCGGTGGTTCGCCTCAACGAGTTCCTGGCTGACACGCGCGAGATTGGGCAGGGCGTGATTGTCGGACAGTCTGGTTGGCAGCAGTTGTTGGAAAGTAAAAAGCAGGACTTCTGCGCAGAGTTTGTGCAGCGCGCACGATTTGCTTCGGCGTTCCCGTCGACGATGACGCCGGCGCAATTCGTGGATGCCTTGTTCGCCAATGCCGCCGTAACGCCGTCGGCCACGGACCGGCAGGCAGCCATCGACGAATTTGGCGGCGCCGGCACTTCGGCGAATCTGGCGGCGCGTGGCCGGGCCCTGCGAAGGGTCGCTGAGAACGACCTGCTGGTGCAGCAGGAGTTCAACCGCGCGTTCGTGCTGATGCAGTACTTTGTCTATCTGCGGCGGAACCCGAATGATCCTCAGGACTCTGATTACACCGGATATGATTTCTGGCTCGCCAAGCTAAACCAGGCGCACGGGGATTATATTGCGGCGGAGATGGTCAAGGCATTCATTACCTCGATCGAGTACCGCCAGCGTTTTGCCCAGAACTAATCGGCGAGCACAGAGAGCCTGAGAGCGGTCTGAGTTTTATCTTCTATTGCTTCCCGTTGAGCTGATCAAAGAACCGATAGCGCGCACTGACCTTTTCGGGCTCGGCGCGAGTGACGACATCAATCGTCATGCGCTGACCGCTGGAGAAGGTGGGCCATTTAGGGAGCCCTGCGCCGTTTGGATTACCGGTCTTGATAAAGTTGGCGAAGTACTCCTGCATCACCGTCGACACTTTGTAATCATCCGGGGTCCAGGCATAGACCTTGTTCGCGTCGAGATTTCCCATCGCATACTCAATCTCGGCGGAATGTATCGCGCCATCCATTGGCGGCAGCGGAGGCATTCCGTTACCGGGGTCCTTTACCACGCCGCCCGCCAGGCCTGGAGTTGCGTTGCCCATCTCCGCGCGCATCGGCGGCCGCGGTCTCGCGTAGTTGTAATAGTAGGTGGGCTGGCCGCCGGTTTTAGCTGCTAAATCAATCCACTTCCAGGTGCTGTAGCTGATGAAGCGATCACTTGCCAGGTCCTGCGCCGCATCGATCACCTCAGAGTCGGTGGCAACGGGATAGAGCTTTAACACCTCGTCGGAGCGGTCGGGATAGAGCTTTCGCACCGTTTTCTGGAAGTTCTCTACCGTAGGTTTATCCCCTCCGAGCAGAGCCATGTAAGGAAGCTCAGCTGAATTCGATCCGGCCAGCAAAGGCACATGGGCCTGTTCGCCGGCCGCGTAGATTTCCGCCGGCGCTTTGGGGAAGAAATAACCATCGATATTCAGGGAGAGGAACGGAACATCTCTTTTTGCGCTCACCTCGAGCAGTTGCTGGGCCGACAGCGCGCGCAGGGCTGCGAGAGAATCTGCCCCGGCAAAGGTCGCGAACTTGAGACCGTTCTGTTCGGCTTCAGAGAGGGGAATTGCGGGCAGCGTGCCCATCAGCGAGCCGCTCTCGCCGATGGCGCCGGCGATCAGCTTCCGGGACAGCGGCGAGGCCATTTGCGCGCTTACCGAAACCGAACCGGCGGACTCGCCGGCGATGGTCACTCGCTTGGGATCGCCGCCAAACGCCGCGATGTTCTGCTCCACCCAACGAAGCGCGGCGTTCTGATCGAGCAGCGCATAATTGCCGGACGAATGATGGGGGGACTCTTTTGTCAATTCGGGAAGGGCGAGCAGACCAAACACACCGAGGCGATAATTGACCGTCAGGGCAACGATATTTTTCTGCGCCATGCTCTCGCCCTGATAGCGCGCCTCGGACCCGTCGCCCGCGACGAATCCGCCGCCATAGAAGTAAACCAGCACGGGCAGAGGCTCCTTGCTCGGTTTGGCCGGCGTCCACACATTCAGATAAAGACAGTCTTCGCTCATCCCGTTCGAGCGAAATCCCATGTCACCAAAGATCGGATTCTGCATACAGCGCGGACCGAATTGATCCGCTTTGCGCACACCCTCCCAGTGGTTGACTGGTTGCGGCGCTTGCCAGCGCAAAGCGCCCACCGGCGGCTGGGCGAACGGAATGCCTTTGAAAGAACGGACGCCGGTGTTCCTATCAGAAGCGCCTTCGACAACGCCGGCCGCGGTCTTCACGCGATTCTGAGCGAACGCGCTGCCGGCCAGGACCAGCGAAAGAAAAAACGCCGCAGTGATGTAGTTGAACAGTTTTTTCATGCAGGCTCTCGGTAATAAAGTTTCTTTGAATGACTCAATCGAAGATTAGGGTTTCGAATTCAGGAACTCGCGGGTCACAATAATCTCGAACTAGCAGTTTTGCAATTCAGTGCGCTCCCGGCAATGGTAGTGTCTGATGTTTCTTATTCACACCGCTTTAGCCCGGCGTGCCGGGCACCATAAGGTGATCGTCAACCGTTCTAACGGCAATGACATACTTGACCGACCAAAAGTGCGCGGAGCGCACGATGGCATAGAGCCTGGGGTGGAGTCCCGATTTATCGGGACGGAACCCCAGGTCACCGATCAATTAGCACGATGAGCCCGCTCCGCGGGCTGGATCATTGTTGGTGACATCTCCGCCGGAGCTCACGCCCCGGGCTTTACGCTGTCGTGCGCTCCGCGCACTGTTGGCCTGACCCGGAGGCTGCTTGGGATTTTTGGTCTTGAATGATAGTCTCCGCCGAATCGCGAAGCGCCGATCTTTTTCGGCGAAGAGAGGCGGAGAGAAACTTGATCTCAAAAAAAGGAACGTCACCAGCGGTTGGCGAGATATCACGTCGAGGGTTCATTGCCGGAGCCGTCACCTCGGCGGCCGCGGCCGCCGTGCTGGCCCAGTCCCGTGAGTATGGACAGAACGCAGCGCCGCAGCGTTATCCGGACAAGGACATCGTGGTGCTCGATCAAGCCTTCGGCAAATACAAGATCGGGAACGCGGCCATCCGGCGGCTCGATACCGGAATGGCCTGGGCTGAAGGACCGGCGTGGAACTGCGTGGGCAGATATCTGATCTGGAGCGACATTCCCAACAATATGCAGCGACGTTGGCTCGATGAAGACGGACATGTGAGCACTTTCGTCAATCCTTCGAACCAGAGCAACGGCAACACCTTTGATTTTGAGGGCCGGCTCTTGTCCTGTGAACACGCTACCCGGCGGGTCGTGCGGCGCGAACACAACGGCAGCCTGACGGTCCTGGCTGATCGCTGGCAAGGCAAACCGTTCAACGCTCCTAATGACATCGTGGTGCATCCTGATGGAGGCATCTGGTTTACCGATCCAGGCTACGGGAGCCTGTCGAATTACGAAGGGAACCAGGGCGCGCTCGAAATCAAAGAGGCCGTTTACCGCATCGACCCTGCCACCACCAAGGTTGAGATCGTCACTGATGCGGCCGACAAACCAAACGGTCTTTGCTTCTCACCCGACTACAAAAAGTTTTATCTCTGCGACACCGGCAAGACGATGAATATTACCGTCTGGGATGTGTCTGACGGCAAGAAGATAAGTCGCAGCCGCGAATTCGTGTCCACGAAGACAAAGTTGAAGGATGGGAGTTTCGGCGGTGTGGCCGACGGCATTCGCGCTGATATTGACGGCAACATCTGGGCCGGCATGGGCTGGGTGGGCGAAGGCTATGATGGGGTCCATATTTTTGCGCCGAGCGGACAGCGCATCGGTCAAATCCTGCTACCAGAGATTTGCAGCAATATTTGTTTCGGTGGTCCAAAACGGAACCGTCTGTTTATGACTGCGAGTCAATCGCTCTACGCAGTGTATGTGAATACTCAAGGCGCGCACGTTTGCTGATCGTCTGAGAGAGGCTGGGCCCCAAACGGAAGGCGTAGCCTGCAAACAAAACAGTTAGAGACTCCAGGCGGTAAGGCAAGCCATACCGCACTGGGGAGCGGCAAGCCGCAAGGCTTCTATAACCGTGATGACGCGTCTCCGGGACGTCTGCGGCAAAGCCCTGACATCATTTGCAACCCAACCCTGACATCGCCGATCGCGCACGGCGCCGGATCATGCGGCGCTTGATGCCCTATCTTTTTCTCCTCTTTGTCATTGCCTACCTTGATCGCGTTAATGTCAGCTATGCCGCCTTGCAGATGAAAGGTGAGCTGTCTTTTACCGACGAAGTCCTGGGTTTTGGCGCCGGCATCTTTTTCTGGGGTTACTTTTTACTGGAGATACCCGGCAGCATCCTGGTCGAGAAATGGAGCGCGCGCCGCTGGATTGCCCGCATCATGATCTCCTGGGGCATCGTGGCAATTCTCACCGGTTTTATTCAATCGAAAAATCAGTTTTACTTGCTCCGCTTTTTGCTGGGCCTTGGCGAAGCGGGATTCTTTCCCGGAGTCATCGTTTATCTCAGCCACTGGTTTCGCTACCAGGACCGGGCCAAAGTTGTGGCCCTGTTCATGGCCGCGCAGCCGGTTGCCAATATCATTGGCTCGCCAGTCTCGGGCCTGCTGCTGGGGATCAAATGGCTTGGGATGTCAGGCTGGCGCTGGTTATTCATCATCCAGGGATTGCCCGCGGTGATCCTTGGGGTGGTGACCATCTTTTATCTGACCGACTGGCCTGAGCAGGCGAACTGGTTGCCCGATGATGAGCGCGCGTGGCTAACCGCCCAACTCAAACTTGAGCAACAGGCGAAACATTCGCCCAGCCTACAGCGCATTGTGCAGGCGTTCCGGCATCGCGAAGTGATTCTCCTGGCGCTCACTTATTTCTTCATGGTCAGCAGCGTATATGGATTCACTTTCTGGTTGCCATCGATCATCAAGAAACTGTCGGGCTCGTCGAATCTGCGCGTGAGCCTGATTTCAGCCATTCCGTATTGCGTCGGCCTGGTAGCCATCCTGCTGGTCGGGTGGTCATCCGACCGAACTCGCGAGCGTCGCTGGCACACGGCGCTGCCGATGATCGCTGCCAGCCTGGGACTGCTGCTGGCGGTAATGCTCCAGGATCGGCTTGCGCTCAGTGTCAGTATGTTCTGCGTGGCCGCCGCGGGGATCTATGCCTATTGCCCGGGATTTTGGTCTTTGCCGACGAGCTTTCTCACCGGCACCGCCGCGGCGGCTTCAATCGGGATGATCAATGCGATTGGGAATCTGGGCGGCTATGTTGGTCCACACGTGGTCGGTTACTTGAGCACTTTGACCGGCTCGTTTGTTGGCGGCGTAGTTTATCTTTCGTTATCAGCGCTGGTCGCCGCGGGCCTCGTGCTTTCGATCCGGGCTACGCGAACTGACCGGGCCCAGTCCGTTGAAAACCTCCGGAATAATTGACTTTGGCGGTGCGGTTGATTCGCCCTTGATAGGCGGTGGCGATGAGTTTTTGCGGCGAAGCCTGCTCAGAAATAGATGAATTCCCGATAAGGCGCGGCGCGACCTATGACTTTAGTCACTGCGTTTGGTCTGCAGCCTGGATTAAGTTACCAGCGTGATGGGTCCTCGGGCGCATTATGATCCAACTAATATTCGGGAGGAATAGATGACTCTTAATTCGACGACGACAGTGAGGGAAGTGGCGGCCGCGATGCCGCAATCAACCAGGATTTTTGAGAAATTTAAGATCGATTATTGCTGCGGCGGGGCCACGCCACTAGTTGAGGCGTGCGCCAATGCCGGCGTTGACTTTGAAGAACTGGAGCGGATGATCGAGGAGGCCGCCACGGCCGGCCAGCAGGGCCAGGCCACAAACGATTTTCAGCAGACTACCCTGCCTGAACTCATCGACCATATCGTGACCACGCATCACTGCTTCACCAGAGATGAAATGGCGCGTCTGCAACCGCTATTCGACAAAGTTGTTTCGGTCCATGGCGAAAACCATCCTGAACTGCGGCAGGCGAACACGCTTTTCAAACAGTTGTGCGCCGACCTGACGCCGCACATGTTCAAAGAGGAGCAGATTCTGTTTCCTTACATCGTCCAGTTAGCCAAGGCGGCCAGCCACAAGATGCCGGCCCCGCTCGCGCCGTTCGGCACGGTTAACAATCCGGTGCGCATGATGATGATGGAACACGACCTGGCAGGCGAAATAGTCAGGGAGCTGCGAGCGACGACGAACGACTACACGGTTCCGCCCGACGTCTGCATCAGTTACAAGACGCTGTATGAAGCGCTGGCGGCATTTGAACAGGACTTGCACCAGCACATACACCTGGAGAACAACATCCTGTTTCCGCGCGCCATCAAGACTGAGGATCTCGCATGCCGATCGTAATCGGTGATGCGTTAGGAAATGATTTTAATAACCCGCTTGGTCTGCTCGCCGATTGCCATCGGCGCATCGAGAAGTTCCTGAAGGTATTGCATACCGTGGCGCGGCAGACCCGCGGTATGCAACTCGATGACGAACAGCGCCAAGCCCTGGACACTTCACTGCGTTATTTTCGCGACTCCGCTCCGAAGCATACGGCAGACGAGGAAGAATCGTTGTTCCCCAGGATGTTGAGTCGCGCGGGAGTCCACCGCGCGACCTTGTCCGCGACTCTGCTTTCGCTCAATGCCGAGCACGGAATAATCAGCAATCACCATGACGAGGTTGAAGCAGTCTGCCAATCATGGTTGGCGAATGATTCGCTCTCGAGCGCGGAACTGCCGCGGCTGACGTCCAGTCTTAATGAGTTACGAGTCATCTACTCGCGGCACATGGCAATCGAGGAGCAGGATGTCTTTCCGCTGGCGCGACTAATTATCGAGCCGCCGGACTTGCAGTCGATCGCGCAGGAGATGGCCCAGCGGCGTGGTCTGACAATTAAGGATTATGCTGTGATGGCGCCCTGATGTGAGAGAGAAGGGTTGTGAAGGGCTCAAAGAGGCTTCGGCTCAAGAGTCCTGCGAACGCCGATCTTCATAATATCGAATGATGGTTGGCGGCTTGCCGCTTTCCAGTGCGGTAAGGCTTGCCTTACCGGCGGACGCTGTCTAAGTGTTGAGCAGGCTATGCCTGCAGGCCGAGGCGTAGCCTCGAAAATTTTTCTAACAGACTTTTCGGAAAGGCGAGCCTTTCCGCACTGGCGACCGGCAGAGCCGCGGATCCCTCGACCCTAATGGCAAAGCCGGTCAAAGAGTGTGTTCACCCATGCCGCTGACTTTACTCTCACCAGGCAACACTCAACGTAAGTTAGATCAATCCCGCGTACTCGGCTCTGCGGATCGCTTCCAGCCGGTTGTGCGCGCCGAGTTTCTTCAGAATATGCTGCACGTGATTGTTTACCGTGGCGGCGCTGATGTTGAGTTTTGCCCCCACTGCCTTGCTCGCAGCGCCCTGCGCCAGTAGACGAAGAATCTCCACTTCGCGCGGACTCAACTCGGCATCTTTCGCCGGAGCCCGAGTCGACGAGATCAGGGCGACGGCGCTTTCCGGCGTCACGCTCGTATTGGTAACCACGAAATCGCGGACCAGGATTTCCAGGCGTTTGCGCAAATCAATCGGCCGCACCACATGAATCGCGAGTGGCCGGGTAGACCCGCTATCGTCAGCCGTCAAAACGGACACATTGCACCATTGCCTGCCTTTGGCGGTCTCAACTTCCAAATCAAAATTGCCGATCGGGCGGTGATTCTCGATTGACTGGCGCACGGCACAATTCTCAGAACAGAAGTCGCCGCACTCATCACGGCCTTTGAGCATGTCGCCGCAGGATTGACCCACCGCTTCTGCCGCAGACCTGCCAAACAAGCTTTCGGCGGCCGCATTCCATGCCATGATCGTGCCCTCACTCTCCACGGCAAAGGCTGGATCACCGGTGCTATCGAGCAGTCTTCTTATCTCATCGGGTTTCATTTCGTTAATCCCATCAGAAAATTGATGTGAAGTGATTATTGTTCGCCGCGCGAATGATGGGCAATCATCATGCCGGACAAAAAGGTCTCTTTGTTTCTTTGGAATCAATGATTTTTTCGAAGTCAACGAGCTACGGAATTCGCGCCCTGGCCTATATCGCCAGCCGGCCCGAACCAGGCCTGCTCGGTCTTCAGGAGATTGCCGCGCATGAAGGAATCCCACCGGCGTACTTGAGAAAGATCCTCGGCGAATTGCGCCGTCATCGACTGTTGCGCTCGGTGAAGGGAATCCACGGGGGCTATGAATTAGGCCGGTCAGCCGAGGAAATCACCCTCTGGGACGTGTTCAAGGTGCTGGAGCCTGATCCGTACATGGATTCCTGCATCCTCGGCAACAAAGTGTGCAGTCCCGATTCGGCTTGTGCCTTCCACGATGACTGGCAGAGAGTGCGCCGGGAGCTGGTGGGCCTCTTGGAAACCCGCACGATCTCAGAGGCGGCGGCGGAGATTCTGAGACCTCGCCCGGTGGGAAATCCTTCGCAACACAGATGGCCCGATGCGGAAATTCACGAACGATCCAGCGATGAAGATCATGTTCCGAATCCTACGTAAACCACTCGATATCAGAACCGCTCGGGTCCATCTTGGCGCTGCGGCGCTGATGCTCCTGGCAGTCGTATCGGCCCATGCCCAATCGGTTCAGGAGGGCCAGGCACTCTTCGGGACGAAGTGCTACAGCTGCCATAACGTTGGCAGCGGGGACAAGACGGGACCGGACTTGAAGGGTGTTACCACCCGGCGCACGAAAGACTGGTTGCACGAGTTTGTGAACGGGCCGGCGGCGATGAACGCCAAAGGCGACGCCGCCGCAAAGCAACTCTTTGGAAGGTTTGGCGCCACCGTCATGCCAGATCAGGGACTCACGCCGGCACAGATCGATTCAATCCTGATGATGATCGAAGAGCTGTCTAATAAGAACGAGATCTTTGTGCCGGCCGGAGCGAAGTTAAGCAGAGCGATCGGGCCGGCAGACGTTGACGGCGGCTGGCAACTATTTACCGGGCGCACCCGGTTGCAGAATGGCGGCGCCGCGTGCATCTCCTGTCACTCAATCAAGGGTGTCGGGCAGTTCGGCGGGGGAACGCTGGGGCCTGACCTGACCGGCGCGAACCTCAAGTATCGCGATCCCGAACTAATCGCCATTCTTCAGAACCCGAACTTCCCGACCATGTCCACGATCTTCGGCGGCCACGCGCTGACTGCCGAAGAGATTGTCCAACTCTTCGCGCTCCTGCAAAACGCGAAAATCAATAACCCGGCGCCGGCGACACAGGCTGGCGTCGCCAGTCTCGATCCCAGGTTCTTTATAACCGGGGTCGCGGCGATGTTGTTGATTCTGACGTTGTTGAATCTGGCGTGGCGAAACCGGCTGCGTGGAGTGCGCGAACAGTTAGTGAGGAAAGCAACAAAATGAAAGCCGTTCTCTCATTCGCACCGGGCTTCACCCGGGTCGCCGGGCCTTGCCGGTGGCGGAAATTGTTCATACGGCAACGATTTCCCCGGGAACCAATCGGCAAGCACACACCGGTTGAAGCCAGGTGCGAATGAGAGAACGCTTGAATGAGACTACTTCGATGAACTGGATTAAGGATCTAATCAGCCCGCAAACCCGCAGTTGGGAAGAGTTCTATCGCAACCGCTGGCAACACGACAAGGTGATTCGCTCGACGCATGGCGTTAACTGCACGGGCGGCTGTTCGTGGAACATTTACGTCAAGCAAGGCATCGTCACCTGGGAAATGCAGGCGCTGGATTACCCACTGCTCGAAGACGGTTTGCCGCCCTATGAACCGCGTGGCTGCCAGCGAGGCATTTCCTATTCCTGGTATCTCTACAGCCCAATTCGGGTTAAGTACCCGTACGTGCGCGGCGCCCTGCTCGATCTTTGGCGTGAGGCAAAGTCGCTGCACGATGATCCCGTCGAAGCCTGGGAATCGATCGTCACCAACAAAGAATCGCGGGCGCGTTACCAGCGAGCGCGGGGCAAGGGCGGATTCCGCCGGGGCAATTGGGAAGAGATGTTGGAGCTGATTGCCGCCTCGACCATTTACACCATCAAGCAGCACGGTTCTGATCGCGTGGTTGGCTTCTCGCCGATTCCGGCGATGTCGTTCCTCAGCTACGGCGGCGGTTCGCGATTCCTGCAACTGCTCGGCGGCGTCAATCTGAGTTTCTATGATTGGTATTGCGATCTGCCGCCGGCGTCTCCGGAAATCTGGGGTGAACAGACGGACGTCTGCGAGAGCGCCGATTGGTACAACTCAAAATTCCTCGCCGTCATGGGGTCGAACCTGAACATGACGCGCACGCCCGACTGTCACTTCGCGGCCGAGTCGAGACACAACGGCACGAAGATGGTCGTCCTGGCGCCCGACTTCAGCCAGGTTTCAAAATATGCCGACCAGTGGATCCCGTTGCATGCGGGGCAGGATGGGGCGTTCTGGATGGCGGTCAATCACGTCATCCTCAAAGAGTTTCATCACGAGAAGCAGACGCCTTACTTCCTTGATTACCTCAAGCGGTACACGGATTCGCCCTTTCTGGTGAAACTGGAACAGAAGACTTCATCGGCCAGGGAAGAAGCGCAAACTGACAGTTTGCGTTACACGGCCGGCCGGCTGCTGCGGGCCAACAAGCTCGTCCGCTATCAGGATGTCGAGAACGGCGACTGGAAATTTCTGATCTTTGATTCGCGCTCGAACGAACCGCGCATGCCGGGCGGCACTGTCGGTCATCGTTGGGGGAAAGCTGAGGGCCAATGGAATCTGGAGTTCAAAGACACCAAAGACGGATCGCCAATCGCACCGCGACTCAGCTTGATCGATCGCCAGCCGCAGACCGTCAATGTCGAGTTTGAGGAATTCGGCTCCGACAGAATCTTCAGCCGCGGCGTTCCTGCCAAATGGATCGAAACCAAAGAGGGTTTAGTGCTCGTCGCCACCGTCTATGATCTGATGATGGCCCAATTTGGAGTCAATCGCGGCCTGGGCGGCGAATATCCAACGGGCTACGATGACGAGAACCAATCGTACACCCCCGCCTGGCAGGAGCGTTGGTCCGGCGTCGGCCGCGACACAGTCATCAAGTTCGCTCGTGAATGGGCTTCGACCGCCGAGAAGACCGAGGGTAAGTGCATGGTCATCATCGGCGCCGGCATCAATCACTGGTATCACAACAACCTCATCTACCGTTCGGCGATTACCGCCTTGATGCTCTGCGGCTGTGTCGGCAAGAACGGCGGCGGCCTCAATCACTATGTGGGGCAGGAGAAACTTGCGCCGGTGGCGCCCTGGTCCACCATTGCCTTTGGCAAGGATTGGATTCCGCCTTCACGTTTGCAGAACGCGCCGTCGTGGCATTACGTGAATAGCGAACAGTGGCGTTACGAACGTGAGTTTGCCGCCTACGCGGCCATGCCGGGCAACGGCAAACACGCTGACGGCGAGCAGAACCCCGCGCATGCCGAGCCGCTTGGCGGCGAAAGTATCGCCGGCGGTCACGCTGTCGATGTGCAAGCGAAAGCCGTGCGTTGCGGCTGGCTGCCTTTCTATCCTCAATTCAATAAACCAAACACCGAAGTGATCAGCGAGGCAACTGCGCAGGGCGCGACCACCAACGAGCAGATCGTCGCGCACGTAGTCGATCAGCTCAAACAAAAGCAGCTGCAATTCTCAGTTGAAAACCCCAGCGCTGAGGAAAACTGGCCGCGCGTCTGGTTCATCTGGCGCGGCAACGCTTTGATGGCCAGCGCCAAGGGGCACGAATTCTTTCTGAAGCACTACCTGGGCACGCATCACAACGACATCGCGCAGGAATGCGCCGAAGGTTCAGTCAGGGAAGTCAACACCGACACCAAAGCGCCTGAAGGGAAATTCGATCTGGTCGTGGATTTGAATTTCCGCATGGACACGTCCGCCCTTTACTCAGACATCGTGCTGCCGGCAGCCACCTGGTACGAGAAGGCCGATTTGAACTCGACCGACATGCATTCGTTCATTCACCCCCTCTCGGAGGCTGTGCCGCCGTGCTGGGAATCGCGCAGCGACTGGGACATCTTCGCCTCGCTGTCAAAGAAGGTGAGCGAGCTCGCTGAACGGCATCTGCCGAATCTGGTGAAGGATCTGGTGGCGGCGCCGCTATCGCACGATTGCCCGGACGAAATCGCGCAAAGTGAAATCAAGGATTGGACCAAAGGCGAGTGCGAGGCGATTCCCGGCAAGACGATGCCGCATTTCAATGTCGTCGAGCGTGACTACGTAAATCTCTACAATCGATTCATCTCGCTGGGACCGCTCGCCCGGAAAGGCATGGGCGCGCATGGGGTGAAGTACGCCACCGAAGATTTCTACGACGAGATCGTCAACTCGAAATCACACGCCATCGTTGAATGGAACGGACAAAAGTATCCGTCGCTCAAACGTGCTGAACACGCCGCCGACATGATTCTGCATTTTGCGCCTGAAACCAACGGCGAGTTGGCTTATCGCGCCTATCAAAGTGTCGAGAAGAGTGTCGGATTGCCGCTCGCGGACCTGGCCGTTGAGAGTCGAGATGCGCGTCTGCGCTATAAGGACCTGCAATCACAACCGCGCCGGCTGCTCAACAGTCCCATCTGGTCAGGCGTCATGACCGACGGCCGCGCCTATGCGCCGTTTACCTACAACTACGAACGGCTGGTGCCGTGGCGCACGCTGACGGGCCGGCAACAGTTCTACCAGGACCACGAAGGTTATATCGCTTATGGCGAGCACCTGCCGACTTACAAGCCTTCACCCAAGCCGGTCGCTTATGGCGATCTGAAATACAGCAGCAATGAGGGACGAGTGAAGGAACTGAATTATCTGACGCCGCACGGCAAGTGGCACATTCACTCAACCTATTCAGATAACCACCGGATGATGACACTCTCGCGCGGCTGCGAACCACTCTGGTTGAACGACGAAGACGCGCAGGAGTTGGGCATCAACGACAATGACTGGGTCGAGACCTACAACGACAATGGAGTTGTCTGCACCCGCGCGGTCGTGAGCCATCGCATCCCGAAAGGCGTCTGCATTCAATATCACTCGCCCGAACGCACGCTTTCGGTGCCGAAGTCTCCGATGCGCAAGAACCGTCGCGCGGGCGGACACAACTCGCTCAGCCGCATTCGCCTGAAACCGCTGCTAATGGTCGGCGGCTACGGTCAGTTTACTTATCACTTCAATTACTGGGGACCGACCGGCGTGAATCGAGATACGTACGTGCGCGTGAGGAAGTTGGAGAAGGTCAGTTGGTAAGGCAGGAGACAGAAGACAGAAGACAGAAGTCAGGAGACAGAAGTCAGAAGTCAGGAGTCAGAAGAAGAATGACGAGCGAAAGGGTCTACAGACAATCAGAAGTCCTCTGTGGTTGGATTCATTCTGACTCCTGACTCCTGACTCCTGACTCCTGACTTCTGTCTTCTGACTCCTGTCTTCTGCTTTCTGTCTTCTCAGAGAGGTTTCTAATGGACGTTCGTTTACAAGTATCAATGGTCTTTCACCTCGATAAATGCATCGGGTGCCACACGTGTTCGGTTGCCTGCAAGAACGTTTGGACGGATCGCAAAGGCGCCGAGTACATGTGGTGGAACAACGTCGAGACCAAGCCCGGCACCGGTTATCCGACGGCCTGGGAAGATCAGAACAAGTACCAAGGCGGCTGGGAAAAGAAGAACGGCCATCTCGAGCCAAAGATGGGCAACCGCAGTCTGCGCGTGCTCAACCTTTTCCACAACCCAAACTTGCCGCGGATGGATGATTACTACGAGCCGTGGACTTACCGGTATGAAGATCTATTCAACGCTCCCGAAGGCGCCGACCAGCCGACCGCGCGGCCCATCTCGATGGTCACGAACAAGCCGATTGACATCAAGGCGGGGCCAAACTGGGACGACGATCTAAGTGGCTCGCCGGTCTATGCGGCCAACGATCCGAACCTGGAATCCCTTACGCCACAACAACGCGAAGAACTTTTTGAGATTGAGCGCCTCGTCTTCTTCTACCTGCCCCGGATTTGCAATCACTGTCTCAACGCCTGTTGTGTCGCCGCCTGTCCCTCGGGCGCTATCTACAAACGCGGCGAAGACGGTATCGTGCTAATCAACCAGGAGAAATGCCGCGGCTGGCGCATGTGCGTGACCGCTTGTCCTTACAAGAAGACGTTCTACAACTGGTCAACCGGCAAGTCTGAGAAATGCATTCTGTGTTTCCCGCGGCTGGAGACCGGCCAGGCGCCGGCCTGCTTCCACTCATGCGTTGGGCGGATTCGATATCTCGGTGGTTTGCTTTACGACGCAGATCAGATGGTCGAGGCGATGAATGCGCCCGAAGACAAACTGATCGAGGCGCAGCGCGAGATGATTCTCGATCCCTTCGATCCCAAAGTGCGGGCCGGGGCGATTGCCAACGGCATTGATGAGAAAACCCTGGAGGCCTGCGAGCGCTCGCCGGTTTATCCCTACGTCAAGAAATGGAAATTGGCGCTGCCGTTACATGCCGAGTTTCGCACCTTGCCGATGCTGTTCTACGTGCCGCCACTCCTGCCGGTCATGGCGAAAACTGACGACGGCGTTTACGAGACGGCCAATGAAGAGTTGTTCAGCCCGATTGAGAAGGCGCGTCTGCCCATGGAGTACATGGCCAAACTTTTCTCTGCGGGCAATGTCGAGCACGTGCGGCTGGCGCTGAAGAAACAATATGCCGTGCGGTTGTTCAAACGGCTGGAAACCGTCGGCGACATGGATGCGGAAGTGGTGAAGCGGGCGTTGGCGGAAGTCGGATCGAGTGAGGAAGAGGCCGAGGCTATCTATCGGCTGACTTCGCTGCCGACTGAGAAAGAGCGATATGTGATTCCGCCGATGCACCGCGAACAAGCGATGCAAATGCTGAATGACGATATGTGGGAAGGGAAGGGCGCCGCCGGCTTCGGCTTCCGCGAAGCGCCAGTCAGGGGCGCGTAAGAGCGGCTTGCCGCAGCGCCCGTGCGGTAAGGCTCGACCTTACCGAAATTGGAGAATTTGATTATTGCGGCTGCGCCGCTTGGCGCGGCGTAGCCGCAAAGAAGATGAATGAACGGTAACGGTAAGGCAGAGCCTTACCGCACCGGGGGCGGCAAAGCCGGAAGATTTTAATGAGTGACATTTACGAACAGTTGGCTAACTTGCTCGAGTACCCAGATGTGCGTTTTGATTCGAACGTTACGGCTGGCCCCGATGAAGATAGGCTGGCTTCATTTCGATCGCGCATCGCCGCGCTTTCGCTCGCCGATCTGCAGGAACTTTATGCGCGCACCTTCGATCTCAACCCGGCCTGCGCCCTGGAGGTCGGCTATCACCTGTTTGGCGAGAATTACAAACGCGGCGAGTTCCTCGCGCACCTCCGGGAAAGCGAAGCGCCGTTTGAGTTAGGCCAACAGCAGCAACTGCCGGATTACCTGCCGGTTCTGCTGCGGTTAATAACAAGGCTGGACGATCAGGAGCTGCGCGCTTCGTTGATTACGGAGTGTCTGATCCCGGCAATTGAAAAGATGCTCAAGACCTTTGCCGACGCCGCCAATCCCTACGGCTCTTTATTGGAAGCTGTCAGAGCGAGCCTGCAGGCAGAAGCCTGCGCCCAACAAGCCGCAGCCCCGGTGACATTTCACGCGCGTGCAACTTTGCCGGTGATGAATGCGAGTTTCATGGAGACGAAGCCCGAGTTGTTTTGATTGGAGTCTGAGAGATGCTCGACAATCTGCTCTACCTAATTTTCCCGTACGCAGCGGCGACATTGGCCGTGGTCGTTACCATTCAGCGACTGGTGCGCCGGCCCTTCACTTACTCGAGCTTATCGTCGCAGTTTCTTGAAGGCGATGAACTCTTCTACGGTTCGGTGCCCTGGCACTTCGGGATTCTCTGCATACTTACGGGTCATCTCGTTGGCTTCGCACTGCCGCGCCAGGTGCTTTGGTGGAACGGCGTGCCCGCGCGTCTCTACATTCTGGAAACCACGGCGCTCCTGTTCGGGCTGCTGGCTTTTGTCGGAATCGTTGGTCTAATTGTGCGGCGGCTGACGTCTGCCCGGATCCGAGCGGTGACCTCGCCGATGGATATCGTGGTGCTGGTCGTGCTGTTGGCCCAGGTCGCTCTGGGTGTCTACACCGCGCTCTTCTATCGCTGGGGTTCATCGTGGTACGCAACCTCGGCGGTCCCTTATCTCCGCTCACTGTTCTGGTTGCAACCTGACTTGAAGATGATCGCGCCGCTGCCGCTGGCCGTGAAGGCGCACATCGTCAATGCATTTGTCTTTGTGGCGATTGTGCCTTTTTCCAGGCTGGTACACATGCTGGTGCCGCCCGTCCACTATCTGTGGCGGCCTTATCAAATCGTGATTTGGAATTGGGACCGCCGGCGAAACCGGCCGCATGAACCTGGTCCGAAAAAACAACCGGTGAAGGTAAAGGAAGATGTGCCCGTAGGTGAGCCGCTAACAGTCAGGTCATTTGGAGTGCGCTGACTAGTCAGCGCTTTGTTTGAGGATTGAGATAAAAGCGGCGTCAAGCCGCCGCGCTCCAGGAAGAGGATGAGTTTACGAACCGCAAAAATTGTTTCACTCGTGGTTACGGTTATCGGCATTGCTGTCGTCTGGCAGGGATCGATGTTCCGCGGCCTCGGCAATCAGCAGGGCTATCAACCGGCGCAACCGATCAACTTCTCGCACAAGATTCACGCCGGCGATAACCAGATTCAATGTTTGTATTGCCATTCCGGCGCGGATAAATCGCAGACGGCCGGGATACCGGCGGCGAGCACCTGTATGAATTGCCACACAAAAGTTCTCAAAGACTCGCCCGAGATTCAGAAGATTACGGCCGCGCTGGGGCAGAACAAGCCAATCGAATGGATCAAGGTTAACGACTTGCCGGATCACGTCTCCTTTAATCACAGCCGGCATGTGACGGCGGGAGTGAAGTGTCAGATCTGTCATGGAGCTGTCGAAACCGAAGATCGCGTTTCGCAAGCAGACGCCCTCTCGATGGGCATGTGCGTGACCTGTCATCGCACCCATCGCGAAGTGACGCTTGATGAAAACGGACGCCCGATTGTGAGCAGAGAAGCGACGCCCAAGAGACTGATGGCCTCGACTGATTGTTCGGTGTGTCACCACTAAGAGAGTGAGCAGTGAGCGGTAAGCAGTGAGCAGTAGCCAGAGGCCAACGGGCGGGAAGCATTGACGGGAAGTTCATGAATAGCGGAAACAAAGCCTGGAAAGAATTTCTGGACGACGAGGCGAACAGCCCTCTCATCCAACTCACGCGTAACGAACCGGCCAAGAGCGTCTCACGGCGCACCTTTCTTGAGGTCCTCGGCTATTCGTCGATGGCCCTGGCCCTGAGCGGCTGCCGCGCGCCACAGCAGAAAATCATTCCCTATCTAAGGCAACCGGTTGAACTGACGCCGGGCGTCGCGAGTTGGTTTGCGTCGATTTGCGGTGGGTGTAGCAGCTCTTGCGGATCGCTGGTGAAGGTCCGGGACGGCCGGCCGATCAAGCTTGAGGGCAATTTCGATCATCCGTTTTCGCAAGGCGGACTCTGCGCGCTGGCGCACGCGCAAATCTTTGGTCTCTACGATCCTGATCGTCTGCGGCAACCGCAAATCAATTCACAAGCCGCCACCTGGGAGCAGATCGATCAGCGGATAATCGCCCGCCTCAATGAGATCAAAAACAATGGCGGCAAGGTCCGCGTGCTTACCAGTCCGCTGGCGAGTCCGACCTCGCGCGAAGTGATTCAGAAGTTTCTGGCGCAATTCAAGAACGGAAAGCACATCACTTACGCGGCCGTCTCCAACGATGCGATTCGGCAGGCGCACCTGCGGTCTCACGGCATCGCCGCAATTCCCCGCTACCGAATTGACCGGGCGAAGTTAGTCGTCAGCTTCGACGCCGACTTCCTGGGGACATGGATTAATCCGGTCGAATTCAGCCGCCAATACTCCAGCGCGCGAAATCTTCAAAGCGAACAGAAGACGATGCTGCGGCATGTTCAGTTCGAATCGCGCATGTCGCTGACGGGCAGCAATGCGGACGAGCGAGTGAAGGTTTCGCCGGCCGCACAAACGGCAGCTTTAATGTATTTGGCGAGCGTCGTCACTGCGGGAACTCAAGCTAATGCGCCGGCGCTGTCTGCGGTTCAGCCAACCGGTCTGAAGCCTGAGACTCGCAGGCGAGTCGAACTGATTGGTCGCGAGTTGATCGGCTTGAAAGGCGCCTCGCTGGTCTTATGCGGAACAAACGATACCGACGCCCAGCTTCTGGTTAATTTCATCAACCAGACACTCGGAAATTACGGCGCCACGATCGATCCAGGCACGGCGGCGGCACGCGAGGAAAGCAGCGACGCGGACTTCGTCGAACTGGTGAAGCAGATGAACGCCGGTGAGATTGGCGCGCTGGTCATCTCCGGTGTTAATCCGGCTTATGACTATGGCGACAATCGGGCGTTCAGCGACGGACTGCGTCAGGTTCCGTTAAAGGTCTCACTCAACAGCTCGCTGGACGAAACTTCGTCGCTCGTCGATTACGTCTGTCCGCAGCCACATTTTCTTGAAGCATGGGACGACGCTGAACCGGCACGCGGAACGTTCAGCATCAATCAGCCCACCATCTCGCCCTTGTTTCAGACCCGGCCCTATCAGGAGACACTGATGCGTTGGACCGGCGACTCGCGCAACTTCCACGACGCGCTGCGGCAATCGTGGCGCGAGAAGATCTTTCCGCAGCAAAAGGAACACACGGATTTCGAAGCCTTCTGGGACGCCGCATTACAAGCCGGATTTGTGACCGCCGTAACTGTTCCAGCGTCGCCTGCTTTCAACCCCGCAGGTTTGAACGATGCGGTCGCGGGGCTCAATTCGCAGATGGCAAATACGAATGGATTGTCGCTCGCGCTTTACGAGAAGACTTCTATCCGGGATGGGCGCTTCGCAAACAATCCGTGGTTGCAGGAACTGCCTGATCCCATCACCAAGATCACCTGGGACAATTACGCCTGCGTCTCTCCGGGATTCGCCGAAAAGATCGGCATTGATGAAGGGCGCGTGGTGCGCATCAGCGTTGGCCCAACCGCCATCGAAATTCCGGCGCACATTCAACCGGGCCAGGACGACGAGGTGGTGGCCGTGGCCATCGGCTACGGACGAACCAAGGCCGGCCAGGCCGGCAGCAATACCGGGCAGAACGCCTTTCCTTTCGTCACCTTCGATCAGACGTTCCGCTACCACCGCGCACAGGTAACGGTTGCCAGGACCGCTAACCGCGTGGAGTTCGCGCAAACTCAAATCAAGGACTCGCAGGAAGAGCGGCGCCTGGTGCGCGAGATGACCCTCGCCGAATACGTCAAAGGCGAACAGGATTCGGAAAGCTTAAATTCGAAATCCGAGGTCACACCGAGCCTCTGGTCCGCACATGATTACCCCGAGCATAAATGGGGCATCGCGGTCGATCTGAACGCGTGCGTCGGCTGCAATGCCTGTGTGATTAGCTGCCAGGCCGAGAACAATATTCCGGTTGTCGGCAGAGATGAAGTGCGCCGCCGCCGCGAGATGCACTGGCTCCGCATTGATCGCTACTTCGAAGGCGATCGAGAAAATCCGACAGTCAATTATCAGCCGGTGATGTGCGCGCAATGCGATAACGCTTCGTGCGAAAGCGTCTGTCCGGTGCTGGCCACGGTGCACAGCAGCGAAGGTCTGAACATGCAGGTTTACAACCGCTGTGTCGGCACGCGCTACTGCGAAAACAACTGCGCTTACAAGGTGCGGCGCTTCAACTGGTTCAACTATCCGCATAACGACGCGCTTGCCAATCTCGCTTTGAATCCCGACGTCACCGTGCGGACGCGAGGCGTGATGGAGAAATGCACCTTCTGCGTGCAGCGAATCGAAGACGTCAAGATCAAGGCGCGCAACGAAGGGCGCGCGATCAATGACGGCGAGATCCAACCGGCGTGTGCGCAAAGCTGCCCGGCAAACGCAATTATTTTCGGCGACCTCGCGGACGTGAAGAGCCGGGTGGTCCAAATGAAAAAGAGCGGCCGCAACTACACGCTGCTCGAGGAGTTAAACCTGCGCCCGGCGTTGAGCTATCTGGCGAAAGTGCGGAACGAGCAGCAGGTTTAGTCCCTGGCTGCGTAAAGCCTGATCAATGGACAAAGCAAAATGGCTGTATCAATCGAACAATTGAACCCAGTGATAAACGGTCTCGACATTCAAGGCGCGCCGGGTGTCGCCCATCCCGTCTATTCCAGGCTGCGCCATCCGTTAATCGCCGGCCACAAAGCGAACGCCGACGTGACGCGCGATATCTGCCACCTGCTGGAACCAAAACCTGGTATTGGTTGGTGGATTAGCCTGTCGGTCTCGCTGGTGCTCCTCGCCATCGGGGCGGTCGCCACCGTTTACACCGTGACCACGGGCATTGGGACCTGGGGATTGAACAAGACCGTCGGCTGGGCATTCGACATCACCAATTTCGTGTTTTGGATTGGTATTGGCCATGCGGGCACTTTTATCTCGGCCATTCTTTTTCTCTTTAATCAGAAATGGCGCACCTCGGTGAATCGATCAGCGGAAGCGATGACCTTGATCGCTGTCATGTGTGCGGGATTGTTTCCGATCATCCACATGGGCCGGCCCTGGCTGTTCTACTGGGTCCTGCCGTATCCCAACACCCGGGGCACGCTGTGGGTGAACTTTCGTTCGCCGCTGCTCTGGGATTTCTTTGCCATCTCGACTTACTTCACCATTTCGGCGGTCTTCTGGTACCTCGGGCTGGTTCCCGATCTCGCCACCGCGCGCGATCGCACAAAATCGAAACTGCGGCGCGCGCTTTATCGGGTGATGAGTCTCGGCTGGAACGGATCAAATCGCACCTGGTCGCGCTATGAAACTGTCTACGCCGTGCTGGCCGCGCTGGCCACGCCACTCGTGTTATCAGTGCACAGCATCGTCAGCTTTGATTTCGCTACTTCGCTGATTCCGGGTTGGCATTCAACGATCTTCCCGCCGTACTTCGTCGCCGGGGCGGTCTTCTCCGGTTTTGCGATGGTCATGACGCTGATGATCCTGGTGCGCAAGCTCATGCATCTCGAGGATTACATCACTCCGCATCACCTCGAGAACATGTGCAAGGTGGCGTTGCTGACCGGTTCGATTGTAGGACTGGCTTACCTCACGGAAATCTTTACCGGCCTTTACAGCGGCAATCCCAATGAGATTTTTGTCATTATCAATCGCAGCCTCGGACCCTATGCCTGGGCCTACTGGATCATGTTCGGCTGTAACGCGCTGGTCTCGCAGTTGTTCTGGATCAAGAAACTGCGTACCTGGATACCGGCGATTTTCGTGATTTCCATCCTGATCAATGTGGGCATGTGGTTTGAACGTTTCGTGATCATCGTGACCTCGCTGCATCGCGATTTTCTGCCATCGAGTTGGGCCATGTATGCGCCGAGCATTACTGAAATCAGTTTGCTGGTGGGCAGCTTCGGACTCTTCTTCACGGCGTTTCTGATTTTCCTGCGGCTGTTTCCGGCGATCTCGATTAATGAAGTTAAGGGGGTGCTGAGCTATGCCAGACAGCACTGACGCCCGGGTGGTTCGTTACACGGCCGCCTACTTTGAAAACGAAGATGATCTGGTGGCCGGCGCCGGAGCTGCGCGGCGCGCCGGTTTTGAGATTCATGATGCTTACACGCCGGTCGCGGTGCACGGTTTGGACCACGCCGTCGCTTTGCCGGCGTCGCGCCTGACCTGGATTGCTTTTGTGGCCGGCGCGGTAGGGTTGGCGTTCGCCCTGGCCCTGCAGGTCTGGACGTCTGCTTACGATTGGCCGCTGAACGTTGGCGGCAAGCCGTTCAACTCGTTTCCGCTTTTTATTCCGGTGGCGTTTGAGCTGACGGTTTTATTCTCCGGATTGATTGCCATTGGTGTTCTGTTCGCGCGGAATCGCATGTGGTTATTCAGCAAACGGCGGGTCTTCGAACGCGTCACGGATGATCGGTTCGTGCTGGTGCTGAAGCAGTCCGACGCTTCGTTCGATATCGAGAAAGCGGTGAACCTCTTCGCACGTTTCAACGCCATCAACGTAATCGAAGGAGATCAGTTTGTATGAACGCTCCCGGTACTGACTCCCTGACAGTCAACCGAGCACACCGGCGGGCGAACTCAAGGGCGATTTTGAAAACGGAGTTTAAAAATGAAGCAACGACTCATCTGGCTCGGCCTCATCGCCTTTCCGATTCTGGCCATCGGCGGCGTCCATGTTATGAAGCGAAACACGGGCGTGCGCAATTTTGAGTGGCCCACGCAGATGCAATATTCCGCCGCGTTTCGCTCTCAGACGGCAAATCCGGTGCTGGCCAACGGCATGACGGCGCAATCTGTGGTGGCCGGAACGGCGCCGCGCGGGTTTCACCCTTTTCACTACGGTCCCCAGCCGGCGGAAGCTGAACGCGCCGGGCGGGAATTGAAGAATCCGTTTCAGCCTACGCCTGAGAACCTGGCCCGTGGGCAGCAGATATTCGCGAACTACTGCCAGGTTTGTCACGGAGCCACCGGCGCCGGCGACGGGCCCTTGATTCCCAAGTATCCGAATCCGCCCGCTTACCAGACTGATGCTTCAAAGGCGCTGCCGGATGGCAATTTGTTCCACGTCATCACGATGGGCCGGAACAACATGCCTTCACATGCAGCCCAGGTGGCCGCCGATGATCGGTGGAAAGTAATTCTCTACATTCGCAAGTTGCAGGGGAAGAATTGAGAGTGAGGGGCCTGACGGCGTTTGGATAACGTGAACTTTTGAACGAATGATTTTAGACACGAACGGTGATCCAAAGCGCCGTCGGGGGCCGGCGCACTCCAGATTTGATCATGACTAACAAGAGTTTCATCTCGAGACGGGGCCAACAGATCCTCTTCGTGATGCTCGGGATTGGCCTGATGGGCACGGCCGCCGGTTTCTACCTGAACCACGAGCGGGTGTGGGCGAGTTTTCTTCAGCACGCAATCTTCTTTCTGACGCTGGCGTTGGGCGCGGTGGTGTTTGTCAGCATCAATCGGGTGGCTAATGCCGGTTGGGACACGGCAATCCGCCGCGTGCCGGAAGCGATGATGAGTTATCTGCCGATCGGATCGTTGCTGCTGCTCGCCGTCTTCTTTGGTCGCGATCGTCTGTACGAAGGGCTGCATTCGTTCTTTGGATTTGGCGGCAAGCCAATGACTTTCAAGAATGCATGGTTGAGCACGCCCTTTTTCTTCGGCCGTATGGCCCTGTTCCTTGGGCTGTGGGCATTCGTCGCGTGGTTAATCAAGCGCGAGTCGCGGCGGCAGGATGCCGATGGCAGGCTGGTCCATACGCGAAACATCAAACGCTACTCGGCCATTTTTCTGGGCGTGTTTGGGTTGACGTTCACTTTCGCGAGTTTTGATTGGCTAATGTCAATCGAGCCGCTTTTCTACAGCACGATCTACGCCTTCTATGTGATCTCCGGATTGCTGTTGAGCGGCTTTGCCTCGATCACTCTGCTGGTCATTCTGATGCGCCGGCGAGGATTGCTGCCGGAACTGAATGAACATCATCTTCATAATCTGGGAAAACTCGTCTTCGGATTTTCGACTTTTTGGGCTTACATCTGGCTCTGCCAATATCTCCTGATCTATTACGCAAATTTGCCCGAAGAGACCATCTACTACATCCGGCGGGTGCAGACACCGGCATGGAAGACACTCTTCTTCGCAAATATTCTCCTGAACTGGCTGGTTCCTTTTGTGCTGCTATTGCCGCGCAGCGTTAAGAAAAAGGGCGGCTGGTTGATGACTGCCTGTGTGATCGTGCTCGTCGGCCATTGGCTTGATCTCTACATCATGATCTTTCCGGCGTACGAGTTTTCGGCGGGGTTAAGTCTGGTTGATGTGGCGATCCTGCTTGGCTTTGCGTCACTGTTTGTCCAATCGTTTGCCGGCGGATTACGACGGCGCCCCTTGTTGCCGGCCAATGATCCTTATCTGGAAGAAAGCCTATGGCAGGAACCGCGTGAAGTCCCCGAAGGGTTGGCTTAACGGGCGAGATGAACTTGAGCCTGTCAGGTTGATGGCGCGGGATTCATCCGTAGCATTGCGGAAACCTTCGTTGCCAAGTCGAACGTCTCCGCTCAGATAACCTCTCGACGCAAGGGGTCGGGCCCGGGCGTTCCGCCGGACTGCGCAGCCCCATCATGAACCTCGATCCCATATCGTAATATTTTCGCGTTAAGAGTTGTCTTTTTCTCTGCCAGCAGTCGCGCTGCCGCTCGCTGCCTGCCTCCGGTCCTGATGAGCGCGTGCCGAATTAACTCTGTCTCGAAATGACGGACCATCGACTGTAGCGACGAATCCATTTCGTCGTGAGTTAGGTTGGGATTCGTAAGCTCATCCAGCTGATCGAGCAGCAGGCCGATCAACGCCTTCAGGGCATCGAGGCGAACCATTTGCCGCGCGCGTTGCAGCTCGGCGTCGGCATCTGAATTCCGGGTGACCATGCGAATCACCCGAACTGGCCGTTCAGATGACTCGTGCCTGAAGTCCCCACCCGCAGGCCTCTTCATTGGTTGCATCGAGGTTCTCATCAAAACAGCCTCTGAGATCAAATCCGGACCGCGTCGATCGAGTCAGCCGTGACCACACACGCGGACAATCGCGTCGCCGGTCCTATTCTGTTCACCAGTCTATGTTGGTTGCGCGGCCTGGGGATGCCGAGAAACATTCAAATGCGCAACCGGCCTTGAGGCGCAGAGACCCTGGCTTCGGCAAATCGCCATGACCGGGTCCCGATACGAAACAAACAGATGTTAGATGGGAAATGGCTCTCAGACAAGCTCCATTGTTTGCTGGACGAAGAGGGCCAATTCTCCTAATATCGGTGCCACCCCAGCGTCTGAAGCGCAATGGTCAAACAAGCACCGGCGGCCCCGTTCGCCTCGATCCCGCTGGATGAAACATCGCCGGTCCCTCTCTATTACCAGGTATATCAGCGGTTGCGGGCTGCCATTCTGCTCGGCCAGTTAGCCCCGGGTGCCCGCCTTCCTTCGACGCGTCAAATGGCCGCGGATCTGGGCGTTTCGCGTAATACGCTGATGAGCGCCTTCGATCAACTGATCGCCGAAGGCTACGTCGAAGGCCGAGTTGGGGCAGGTAGTTTTGTTTCGCCGACTCTGCCGGAGGAATTGCTCGAAGCCCGGCTAAAGGCGAAAAGAGAAGTGCCGGCGCAATTGGTCCCGCGCTCGTTGTCCAGGCGTGGCCAGGTGCTGGCCGGAAATCCGATTACGCTCAGCGATCGCCCGCCCGGGAACGTGCGCCCTTTTGTTCCAGGTATCCCCGCGCTTAAAGAGTTTCCCATGGACTTGTGGTCACGTCTGGTCGCCAGACGCTGGCGGGATGAGTCGCGCGGGCTGTTGAATTATGGACCAGCCGCCGGTCAACGACCTTTACGCGAGGCGCTCGCGGCTTATCTCGGCCCGGCGCGCGGCGTCGTCTGCGAAGCAGATCAGATCGTGATCGTTTCCGGCACCCAGCAGGCAGTGGATCTGGTGGCGCGGGTTCTGCTCGATCCCGGCGATTCAGTATTGATAGAAGAATACATTT